>LLEJ01000108.1_pt1 | contig 12140 bp, 9 predicted proteins | sample 595831 | NCBI WGS metagenome assembly LLEJ01 (sample SAMN02919310, study PRJNA255460) | bioreactor metagenome | biome: chemostat; feature: culture 2011_10.1; material: sediment; isolation source: day101 10degC chemostat 2011 inoculated with Wadden Sea sediment taken from... | place: Germany: Bremen ... | reverse complement strand
TAACGTAGGAAAATTTTGATTCTGCTTACTCACCTTACCTTTATAACCACGATGACTTAGCCATGCCTTCCAGTCTGTGTGGTCAGCATCAGCATGCAACCAAGTAAAGCGTTCAATATTGTCCCCTACCTGTTGATCTTCATGTGATTTGATCGCGTCTAGTAATCTAGGGTTACAAACCGGCGACAACTGCTCTTCAAATAAAAGATGCGCATCCATAAACGACGACTTTGGCGCTTTACCATAGACAATAGTGGCATCAAAAACATCAAAATCCGGTGTTACGAAATGGGTAACTGTTGAGGTGAGCTCCACTTTAATTTCAGGATACTTCTCTTGAAACTTCATTAATTTGGGTAGCAGCCAAGGTGTAATACAACTCGGCGCGTTTAACTTAATGGTCTCTGATTGGCTGGACATATCTACAACCGCCTTGCGCAACCGAGTAATCACGTCTTCTGCATGAGGGATAAATTTCTCTCCCTGCGCCGTTAATTTAAGTCCACGCGCTTTGCGATAAAAAAGTTGAACGCCAAGAAGATCCTCTAACATTTGGATCTGCCGACTCACCGCACCTTGGGTAATATTCAGAACCTCCGCCGCGCGGGTCAAATTTAGCTGCTTAGCCGTAATCAAAAATACCTGTAAGCTCTTTGTTGAGGGCAATCGACTCTTCATAAATATTACTTAGCCATGTCTTTTAATCATAACTAGTATGCATTTATTTCGATTTCTTCTGCAAGTGTTTTTTGGTTGAATAGGTTTTATGCAGCGTACTGGTTATATTTCGGATAAAAAAGCAAAACCAACGCATATAAAATCAAATAATTAAGCAAGATAATTATATAGAGGGATTTAATGTCAGCGTTAGTAGAGAGCTTAGTGCCAGAAGCCATAAAAAAACTAATACCTTATCAATCTGCCAGAAGAATAGGTGGCAGTGGTCGGTTGTGGTTAAATGCCAACGAACTTGAGCATGGCATAATGTATCCAGATACCAATACCGAGTACCATCGCTATCCCGACTTTTTGCCATTCGATATCGCCTCTACCTATCAAGATTACAGCCAGACAAAGACGCCAGCACTGGCCGTGAGAGGCGCAGACGAGGCTATCGACCTCATTATCAGAACGTTTTGTCAGCCCGGAAAGGACAGAATATTAATCTGCTCACCAACTTACGCAATGTATGAGTTTTGTGCGGATTCCTTTTCTGTCGAAACCCTAGACGTCCCTTTATTGCCACCTACATTTTCGCTGAATGTTGACGAAATCGCAGTAAAAGCTCATGACGTAAATGTGGTCTTTCTCTGCTCACCAAATAACCCAACCGGAAATTTGATACCAGAAGAAACCATTATTCAGGTACTTGAACACACCAAAGAGAGTGCTTTGGTGGTCGTGGATGAAGCCTATATTGACTTTGACATGACCAATAATATTGCTCCGCTGATTGACCGATTTCCACACCTAATTGTTATCCGCACCTTATCAAAGGCGTTTGGATTAGCCGCTGTGCGTTGTGGTTTTATACTTGCAGAACAAACCGTTATGGATTATCTAAAGAAACTGGTTCCACCTTATCCGATGCCAGACTCCTCATCCCATATTGTGATGCAAGCATTATCGTCGGAAGGCCTTGCAACAATGCGTTCTGGTCTCAAAGAAATCATCGCAGTCCGTGATGAATTTGTATCCGCGATTCAATCACTCAAGTGGATTGAATCGATTTACCCGTCAAACACTAACTTTATCTTGATAAAAACTGACTCGTCTGTAGACGTATTTAGATACCTCTTAGACAATGGCGTGGTTACTCGAAATCAAGGCCACGAACCTGCTTTAACCAATTGTGTGAGAATCACGATTGGTTGTAAAGAAACCATGCGTGAGGTCGCCAAGCTTCTTACGCAATATACTCATGTAATGAAAAACTCAACCGAATACTGATTCAAGGAAGGAAACAACAATGAATAAACTACTATCAGTTATCGCCTGCGTCGCGGCCCTGATGAGCACTTCTGTCGTCGCGAAGGAAGTTCGTCTCGCGTCGGACTTTACTTACCCTCCATTTAACTACAAAAATAGTGACGGTGTACCCGTTGGCTTTGACATAGAAATTGCTGACGCATTATGTGCACAGGCAAAACTAGACTGTGTATGGGTATCACAGGGATGGGATGCATTGATCCCTAGCCTGCTCTCTCGAAAATCAGACGTCATCATGGCATCGATGAGAATCACAGAAGAGCGCAAGAAGAAAATACTCTTCACCAATAAATATTACCAAACACCCGCTCGATTTGTCGCCCAAGCATCAAGCCGCTTTACTATTGATAAAGCCGGACTGGATGGAAAGGTGATTGGTGTGCAACAGGGTACAATCCACGACCGATACGTCACTGACAAGTTTGGAGATGTAGCAGAAATTAAACGCTATACCGGTCAAGATGAAGTTTATATCGATATGGCGAATCAACGCTTAGATGCCACGTTTGGTAACTCAGACCAACTTGCCCTTGCGTTCTTAGACACAAAGCAAGGCGATGGTTTTGAATTCAAAGGTGAAGCTGTCACAGACAAAGCCTATATCGGAGAAGGTACTGCGCTAGCGCTTAGACAACAAGATACTGAACTCGCTGAAAAATTCAATCAGGCCATTGTTGCCATTCGGAATAACGGCACCTATGACAAAATTGCAAGCAAGTACTTTACCTTTGATATCTACGGTGACTGAGTTACACCTAAAAAATAATTAACGTTCTCTTATTGAAAATATCGGTGACGAGTGTCGTCTCCGATATTTTCGACATCCTATACCCTACCAGTGACTTTCTTTCCCTGGGCCCACTCTTGCATTATCAGGAATGGTGAATTGCGCAGCTAGTTTTCTATTAGACACGATATACCCCACCCATAATCCTACTGTACAAAACAAAATAACCACCCCTGTTACCGACTGAGCATGCAAAGCAAATGTTGCTACCACACCACTGGACACACTACTTACTGCAATTTGAAAGCTATTTTGAAAGCCAGCTGCCGTGGCAGGACTATGTTTTGCGTTAACCAATGCTTTATTGACAACAATTGGATACAAGGCACCATTTACCATGGCGATAAGACAAAATGGAATCAATATTGGCCAAATAGACGTTAAGGTCCACTGAGAGCTAACAAATAACAGTACGACTGAGACAGAAAAGAAAATAAGCAGTGACTTAAGAACACGTTCTGTACCCAGTTTTTGAGTCCATTTTTTACCTAAATATCCTCCGATAATAAATGCGGCCGTTTGAGGAAGGAAACTCATGCCAATGTCGGTCGGGGTGTACCCCATCTGGCTCATAATCACTGGCATGCCAGTCAAATAGGCAAAAAATGCCGCCGATGCAAATGCAAATATAGTGATGTTACCCATGTATTCTTTCGACTTAACTAATAATTTAATATCCTCTAACGTACTTGTTTTCTTTATCAATATCTCGGATTGCGGTTGTCGCAATGTCACCACCATGAGTATGAGTCCAAAAGCCGTCAGTGACAGAAAAATACTTTGCCAATCAAATATACCGAGCAGCAGCACACCCAATTGCGGGGCTAACGCAGGAGATAACGCAACAAGAGGCATGATGGTAGCAAATAGCTGTTGGCTAACCTTTTCAGGATAACGGCTGATGACCATCGCTTGCCATATAACGGCAGGCGCACAGACACCTATTGCCTGGATGAAGCGAAACGTCAGCAGATGCCAAACTTGAGTACTGTAGATAAGCCAAATGAGGCGACTGAAAAAATGAAAAGACCTGCGACTAATGATTTGCGATAGCCATACTTTTCAGATAACACACCCCACCCTAATTGGCCAATACCCATACCCGTTAAAAAAACAGTCAGTGAAAGTGCGACTTGCTGAGGGCCAGTAGCAAAAAAGGTTTGCATTGAATCAAAATGCAGGTAGATACATGTCAGTGGCGACAAAGCCCAACATAGACAGTGCTGATAAATAAAAAATTTGTAATTTTGATACGTTCATGCTGTTCTCGACTAAATAATTTGATTACACTTATTTCTAAGTAATGTTCGTAAATAAAGAAGCGATGATGGTATACCTAAGTAAATCACAAATTAAGCGACATTTTTTGTGGTTATGAATCAAAATTTTTGAAGGCAATATATGTTTTCCAAATCCTCGTTAGAAACACTGGTTACGGTTGCACGCTTAGAGAGTTTTACGGCAGCGGCAAGTTTGCTTCACAAAGTTCCGTCTGCCATTAGCTACAACATTCGTCAAATGGAACAGGAATTGGATGTTGTACTTTTTAGGCGGTTACCTAGAAAAGTAGAGCTCACATCGGCAGGAAAAATTTTAGTCGCTGAAGCTGAACAGCTATTAATGCATATGGAGGACGTTAAAACCCAAACACAAAGAGCGGCATTGGGCTGGCAATCTCGGTTGAGAGTAACCGTAGACAACGTAGTAAAATTAGATCAACTAAAACCGATGATAGAGGTGTTCTACAACACATTTACACAATCTGAATTGCAAATTAACATGGAGGTATTCAACGGTTCATGGGATGCCATTTCTCAAGGGCGTACAGACATCGTAATTGGAGCCACATCGTCCATCCCCGTAAATGGTGACTTTTGCGTGAAAGATATGGGGGTTGTCGAATGGGATTTTGTTTTGTCAGCAACACACCCTTTAGCTCACATAGAACACATATCAGAGGATCAATTAGCCGACTATCCATTCATATGCCTTGATGACACATCCATTAATTTACCCAAACGGCATTTTGGAAATTATAAGGCGCAGCGTCGGTTATTATTACCCAACTGGTTTAGTGCTATTGAATTGATTAAAAGTGGCGTCGGAGTCGGTTATCTTCCTCGCCATATTGCCGCCCCTCTGGTGAAAGAAGCAGAGCTGGTTAGAAAGGAAATCCCTCGTCCACAACAACCTAGTCAATGCTGCTTGGTGTGGAAACGAGATTCAAGCCACAAGCTGATTGAATGGATGGTCGACTATTTAGGATCCACGGAAAAACTGAATGCGGATTGGTTAAAGAGCCCGGAATCTTTATAAATATCAAATTGCACAGCTTACTCTACAGAGAAAACCCTCATTAAACTGCGCATGGACTATTTCGGTGACATAAAATTCGAAAATGTATCGACGGTTATTATCTATATATTGACATGAAATGGAGTTTAATAGATATTGACCGTTCAATCATTTGGACTAAGAGCTTGTGATGCAAAACAAAATGCGCACAATTTGGTTAACGACAATCACACTGGTTGCTTTATTGCTATCCAGTATTGTGTCTAGTACCCCTCTTATGCCGATTCAAATGGCCGTAGCAAATCAGATTACAGTTACCAATCAAACCGATGCTACTCACCAAATGACGATGGAATCAGATACGCCAGATAGTCATTGCGCATCTTCAATGAAAAACACCGTTGATTTTGAAGCATCATGTTGTAACCCTGATAATATAACCTCAGATCATCAATGTAATGCCATTAGCTGCGTAGTAAGTTTCTCATTAATCATCGAGTCGGTACACAGTCATACCCAACCACACAGTTTAATCTTAATCTCAAAAGAACCTTCAAGACGTATAAGCTCAATTGCTAATGCGCTCTATAAACCCCCTATCGCTTAATTCCTTTCTGATGATTTAACGTCATCAACATCGTTTTACACGGAATTTTTCCGTGTGATCTGTTTTATTTGCAAATATTACGCTATTGCGGCCTATTTGCGCCAGTTAACGATTGGAATATAAGTGAACATAAAGCCTATAGCGATAGCACTCGCATTAAGTGCAATATCGGCACCATTGTATGCCCAAGATGGTAAATACTACTCACTAAACGAAATTATTGAACTTGCCGTATTGCAAGATCATGGTCTCAGCCAGATTAACTCTACCGTTTTATCCCTTAAAGAAACCGGAATGGCAAGTTCCACTCTTATGGATCCAAAAATGAAGATTGGTGTCGGTGGTTTACCGGTTGACAGCTTTCAGTTTGATGCAGATCCAATGACCAATATTTCTATTGGATTAGCACAGCAGTTCAGCCGTGGTTCGACGTTAGACTTATCCCAACAGCGTTTCGAGCAACAATCACAGGTGGTAGAACAGCAATTACAGTTACGTAAATTGGATATAGCCAAAAATATCACTCGTCAATGGATCGAACTTCAATATCTTGAACGTGCGAATCAATTAACAGAAGAGATGAGTGATTTGATGGGTGACATGACGACATTTATTCAGACCAACTATTCCTTAGGAAAGAGCGAAGCTCAGGACCTTTTGTTTGCGGAAATGCAGGTCAGTAAATTCGATGAGAAATTACAGCAAAACCAACAAATGCAACAGCGAGTTCGCACCCAGCTATCAGAATGGGTTGGAATTGAGTACGTAGAAAATATTGATATTGGACAACAGCTTAGTCTTAACTGGACAAATATAAAAGTGCAACTAAGCCAACTTCCGGAAAATACTACTCACTTTTATGACTTGCTCACTCAGCACCCGAAGGTGTTGGCCGCCGATAAAAACATCTTAACGAAAGAGACTCAAGTTCGTATCACAGAAGAGGCTTATGCACCCCAATTTGGTGTAGAAGTGGGTTATGCCTATCGTCAATCTAATGGAATGAATGGTAAGCCAGCGTCTGATTTGGTCAGTGCTTATTTAACCATGGACATCCCCCTTTTCACGGATAAACGACAAGATAGAACCCATGCTGCCGCCCAATATCAAGTTGGTGCAGCCAAATCTCAAAAAGACTTACTCCTTGTACAGATGAATGCGCAAGTAAACACGCTGATCATTGACAAAAGCAATTTAGAGCAACGAATCGAAAGATATCAGAGTGTGCTTATAAAACAGGCCCACAATCGAACGAAAGCGATAGAACGTGGTTACGAAAATAATACCGTGCAGTTTAATGAGCTGATTTTAGCAACAAGAGACGAACTGACGATGGCCATTGAAGAAGCCAAATTGCTCTCAGATCTAGACAAAACGATGAATCAACTCGCCTATACCTTAAATCGTTACGACCAAAATATTGTCGAACTCAGTGTTGATATGGCATCTAGGGAAAAAAAATAATGAAAACACTACCAATAGCAACGCTAACGCTCTTGATCGGTGGCGTTCTAGGATTTACCGGTCATCAATATCTAACTTCCAACCATGATATGACGTCAGAGAACATGTCTAGTACTACTGAAAAAGCCCCCCTATATTGGGTTGCTCCTATGGACCCTAACTATCAGCGGGATGCACCCGGTAAATCACCTATGGGAATGGACCTAATCCCTGTTTATGACGATAACAACACCTCAGGTGGCAGTGAAAAACAAGGCACGGTAAGAATTAATCCTGCGGTTGAAAACAACTTAGGCGTTAAAACCGCTAATGTTAGCTTCAATGTGTTAACCCCTGAAATTGAAACAGTGGGGTACATTAATTTTGATGAAAGTCGTTTATGGCAAACCAACATACGTGTGAGCGGCTGGGTAGAAAAGCTGAACATAGATGCAGTAGGGCAAGCCGTTAACAAAGGAGATGTTCTCTTCACTATCTACTCTCCAGAACTCGTTAAGGCTCAAGAAGAATTGCTTAACGCCTATCGCTCTGGGAGAAAAGCTCTTATCAGCGGAGCAACGGATCGTCTATACGCTTTAGGCATAGACAAGCCTCAAGTGAAACAAATTCTCAAAGCAGGACGAGCAAGTCAAAATGTAGCCATAAAAGCGCCAGAAAATGGCGTAATAGCGTCTCTCAAGGTTCGAGAAGGTGGCTATGTTTCACCCGCACAAACGATTATTAGTGCCGGACCTCTTGATGAAGTCTGGGCTGATGTTGAGGTTTTTGAACGCCAATCTCATTGGGTAAAAATAGGAGCAGAAGCAGAAATGACATTAAGCTCCTTTCCCGGTAAAGAGTGGAATGGCACTGTCGATTTTATTTATCCAATTCTCGATCCTAAAACCAGAACACTGCGTGTCAGGTTGAAATTCTCTAACAATAACGACGAACTCAAACCAAACATGTTTGCCAACGTCACTTTGAGGGCCCGCTCAGAAGCGCCTGTTTTGACTATCCCAAGGGAATCGGTGATTCGATCAGGCGGCATGACTCGTGTGGTATTGGCTGAGGGCAATGGCCAGTATCGCTCTGCCCGCATTCAGATAGGGCGTGAAACATCCGATCAAATAGAGGTACTGGCTGGATTATCTGATCGCGATAAGGTTGTCACTTCTGCACAGTTTATGCTTGATTCCGAATCTAGTCAGCGTGCAGACCTGTCACGAATCAACGGTTTAGAAGAAGAAAACCAGCTCCGCGTTTGGGCAGTTGGTGAGATTACCGATGCCATGATCGACCACCGCATGGTAACCATTAACCACCAACCCGTTGAAGAGTGGCAATGGCCGGGAATGGTGATGAACTTCACCTTCGCTGATGGTATCAATATTGAAGGTGTGCAAAAAGGGCAAGCCATCGATTTTGAAATTCAAAAAACCGAGAGCGGACAATACGAGATAACTGACTATAAAGTCGGAGACACTGTTATCGCTAACGACGTATGGATAGATGGCAGTATTAGCATGTTAATGGCTGATTTTGGCATGATTACTGTAAACCATGAAGCGGTCACCGAATGGGGATGGGAAGCGGGAGAAATGAACTTTTCTGTGGATGAGGCCATCGATTTAACGCCATTTTCTGAAGGGCAGGCCATTCGATTTCTAGTCAGTAAATCAGGTGCAGAAACACAGTTGATATCGATTGAACAGGCAGGAGGCCAATAATGATTACTGCCATTATAAGATGGTCGATCAACAACCGATTTTTGGTTTTGGTCGCCACCTTTTTCCTCGTCTTTGCCGGGCTCTACAGTGTTAAAAATACACCCGTTGATGCCCTGCCTGATTTGTCAGATGTTCAGGTGATTATAAAAACCAGTTATCCTGGACAAGCACCTCAGGTAGTAGAAGACCAAGTGACCTACCCACTGACTACCGCTATGCTCGCCGTACCGGGAGCCGAAACCGTCCGTGGCTACTCATTTTTTGGTGATTCGTACGTTTATATCATTTTTGATGATGATACCGACATGTATTGGGCACGATCACGTGTATTAGAATACTTAAGTCAGGTTGCTCCAAAGCTGCCTGCGAATGCAAAACCGACATTAGGTCCGGATGCCACTGGTGTCGGCTGGGTATATAGCTATGTACTGCAGGATAAAACCGGTCAACATGACCTTGCCCAGTTACGAAGTATTCAAGATTGGTTCCTAAAATATGAACTTCAAACGGTTAAGGGCGTTTCCGAAGTAGCAACGGTCGGCGGTATGGTGAAGCAGTATCAGGTTCAAATTGATCCCGCGAAACTTAGAGCCTATGACTTAACGCTACAACAAGTGAATCAGGCTATTCAATCGGGTAATCAGGAAACCGGTGCTTCTGTCATCGAAATCGCTGAAGCAGAGCACATGGTCAGAACCACAGGCTACCTTTCTGGTATTGAAGATATCAAGTCCCTTCCGCTAAAAGTGACCAGTACAGGAACCCCGCTTCTTTTAGGTGATATTGCTGATATCAATTTGGGTCCTCAAATGCGCAGAGGAATATCGGAACTTAATGGTGAAGGAGAAGCCGTTGGTGGCGTAATTGTCATGCGATTCGGCGAGAACGCGAGTGACGTTATTGCCAACGTGAAAGAGAAACTCACTCAACTTCAATCGAGCTTACCTGAAGGAGTTGAAGTCGTCGCAACCTATGATCGATCTACATTGATCAACAATGCAGTACAGAACCTATGGGAAAAACTCGCGGAAGAGTTTTTGGTTGTTGCCGTTGTATGTGCGCTATTTTTGTTTCATATCCGCTCTTCCTTGGTCATTGCGTTAAGCCTTCCGGTGGGGATTTTATCGGCATTTGTTGTTATGCATTCACAGGGAATAAATGCCAACATTATGTCACTTGGTGGAATTGCTATCGCCATTGGCGCCATGGTAGACGGCGCTATCGTCATGATAGAAAACGTACACAAGCACATTGAACGTACACCATTAACAGACAAAAACCGTTGGCAAGTCATTGGGCGTGCAGCAGAAGAAGTGGGACCGCCACTTTTCTTCTCATTACTCATTATTACGTTTAGTTTTGTGCCTGTATTTGCGCTAGAAGGTCAAGAAGGGAAGATGTTCTCCCCTCTTGCCTTTACCAAAACGTTTGCAATGGCTGCATCTGCCGGGCTTTCTATAACTTTAGTACCCGTATTAATGGGCTATTTTGTGCGAGGTAAAATCTTACCTGAACACAAAAACCCAGTAAACAGAACGCTTATTGCGCTCTATCGTCCACTATTAAATCTTAGCCTGAAATACCCTAAATCCATGGTTATCGTTGCGCTTATCATCATGTCGTCAGCGTATATACCATTAACCAAAATGGGCAGTGAATTCATTCCTCCACTGGATGAAGGCGACCTCATGTATATGCCAACAACCTATCCGGGTATCTCTATCGGTAAGGCTAGAGAGCTCTTACAACAAACCAATAAGTTAATTAAAACCGTTCCGGAAGTTGAAACTGCATGGGGGAAAGTTGGACGCGCTGAAAGTGCAACCGACCCTGCACCATTAACAATGATAGAGACCGTCATCCAGTTAAAACCAAAAGAAGAGTGGCGTGAAGGCGTCACAACAGAATCACTGCGTAAAGAGTTGGATAATCTCATCCAATTTCCCGGCCTGACGAACGCTTGGGTAATGCCGATCAAGACTCGTATCGATATGCTGGCAACAGGTATAAAAACACCGATTGGAATAAAGATAGCCGGACCCGATTTAAAAACAATTGAACAAATTGGGGCCCAATTAGAACCATTATTAAATGGCGTTGAAGGAACTGCTTCTGTTTATGCTGAACGTGTTGCTGGAGGGCGTTACGTGACGATAGACATCAAGCGTAAGCAAGCAGCCCGATACGGGTTGAGTATTAAACAGGTTCAGCAGGTGGTATCAACCGCAATTGGAGGCATGAACGTTGGTGAAACAACGGAAGGGTTGGAACGCTACCCAATTAACGTGCGATACCCACAATCTTACCGAGATTCGGTGGATAAGCTCCAAAGCCTGCCTTTAGTTACTCCAAATGGTGCTCGTATTGCATTGGCTGATGTTGCGGACATACGTTTTGAAGATGGCCCTCCTATGATAAAAACAGAAAATGCCCGTCCGAATGGCTGGGTGTTTGTTGATATTGAAGGACGAGACTTGGGTTCTTATGTTGCTCAAGCACAAAAAGTAGTGGCCAAGCAGCTTAACCTACCTGCTGGGTACTCATTAGCTTGGTCTGGACAGTATGAGTATATGGAACGAGCAAAAGCCAGATTAAGCGTTGTTACTCCGATTACGCTCACAATCATCATGCTTTTACTCTACTTAAGCTTCAGAAGAGTGGGAGAAGTGTTGATCATTATGGGAACACTTCCATTGGCAATGGTAGGTGGGCTATGGCTCATGCATTACCTCAATTACAATTTCTCAATTGCAGTTGGTGTTGGGTTTATTGCCCTGTCCGGTGTTGCGGTTGAGATAGGTGTGATCATGTTGGTCTATCTCAATCAAGCTTGGCACCAACGTAAGCTTGATCTTACTGAACGAGATCAAATTCTCACATCAACGGACTTATTCGAATCCATCATTGAAGGGGCTGGATTGCGTGTACGTCCTGTAATGATGACGGTTGCAACCGTCATCATTGGCTTAATCCCTATCATGTACGGAACGGGAACTGGCTCTGAAGTAATGCAACGCATTGCCGCCCCAATGATTGGTGGTATGGTTTCGGCAACTCTTCTCACATTGTTGGTATTACCAGCCGTATTTAAGCTCTGGAAACAACGCGAAATAAAGCGATTACCGAGCTCAAACACACCATCTTAAATCTCATTTACCGAGCGCATCCGCGTTGGTTGTGCTCAAAGCGAATATCATTTATATAGGAAGAATACACATGAAAAACCCACTGATTACTTTAGCTCTTATTACCATGACTGGTACGGCAATAGCGGATTCAAATTCTGGAC
>LLEJ01000107.1_pt1 | contig 12152 bp, 11 predicted proteins | sample 595831 | NCBI WGS metagenome assembly LLEJ01 (sample SAMN02919310, study PRJNA255460) | bioreactor metagenome | biome: chemostat; feature: culture 2011_10.1; material: sediment; isolation source: day101 10degC chemostat 2011 inoculated with Wadden Sea sediment taken from... | place: Germany: Bremen... | reverse complement strand
CCTTTAAAAGGGAAAAACGAGTGTTCCATCATTTGGTGTTAGTTGGAATTTACCAACTTAGTTTTATGCGTATTCCTGCTCATGCGGCCGTTGGCGAGACAGTGGAAGCAACAAAAAACCTTAAAGGACAAAGCCTAAGCGGCCTTATCAATGCAGTTTTAAGAAGCTACCAAAGAAATCAACAAGAATTAGACCAGTTCGCTGTAAGCAATGACGCTGGAAAATATGGCCACCCAGGTTGGTTACTTAAGCTACTGAAAGGCGCCTACCCTGATAACTGGGAATCGATTGTTGAAGCTAATAACAGCAAGGCACCAATGTGGTTAAGAGTAAACGAAGCACATCACAGTAGAGATGAATATTTAGCTTTATTAAACAATGAAGAGATCAATGCAGCCATTCACCCTCATGCGAGAAATGCCTTAAAACTAGAAAAACCAACGGATGTCAGCAACCTCCCAGGGTTTGATAAAGGTTGGGTTTCCGTTCAAGACGCGGCAGCACAGCTATCGGTCGATTTCTTAAAACCACAAGAAAATGAACTCATTCTTGATTGTTGTGCCGCTCCAGGTGGAAAAACGGCTCATATATTAGAGCGCATCAAAAACAGTCAAGTTGTCGCCATAGATTCCGATGAACATCGGTTAAAAAGGGTTTACGAAAACCTTGACCGACTAAACCTAAATGCAAAAGTGATATGCGGTGATGCCCGTAAGCCAGAAGAATGGTGGACAGGTAAAAAATTTGACCGCATCCTTTTAGATGCTCCTTGTTCGGCAACCGGCGTTATTCGACGTCACCCTGACATTAAATGGTTGCGTCGAGCCAATGATATTGTGGCTTTAGCACAACTTCAAAGTGAGATTATCGACGCTATGTGGCAACAACTTAAAACAGGTGGCACAATGGTTTATGCTACCTGTTCAATTACCCCACAAGAAAACAGTGAACAAGTAATCAATTTTTTAAAAAGAACGAATAATGCTGAGCTTATCGGCTCTGATATTGAAAGCCCGGGACGACAAATCCTTCCCGGGGAAGAAGATATGGACGGTTTTTATTATGCCGTACTAAAAAAGAATGCCTAATAAACTATTTTATTTGCATTAACAACGACATATTGGCTTTTTAAAGAGATGGCACAGTTATGAAAATCATTATTCTTGGAGCAGGTCAGGTTGGTGGCACACTCGCTGAAAATTTAGTGGGTGAAAATAACGATATCACCATCGTAGACAAAAACAGTGATCGCTTAAGGGAGCTTCAAGATAAATACGATTTACGAGTAGTCAATGGACACGCCAGTCACCCGAACACGTTACGCGAAGCCGGTGCTCAAGATGCGGACATGCTAGTGGCTGTGACCAACTCTGACGAAACCAATATGGCGGCTTGTCAGATTGCATTCACTATTTTTAATACACCCAATCGAATCGCTCGTATCCGTTCTCCTGAATATTTGAAAAGAGAAAGAAACACTCTTCCACTCTGGCGCCGTGCCAGTTGATCATTTAATTGCTCCTGAAGAGCTCGTGACTAGCTACATCGAACGTCTAATCCAGTACCCTGGCGCACTGCAAGTTGTCAGTTTTGCTGATAAGAAAGTAAGTTTGGTGGCAGTTAAAGCCTATTATGGTGGCCCTCTCGTTGGTAACGCACTTTCCACTCTACGCGATCACATGCCTCATATAGATACGCGTGTCGCCGCTATTTTCAGACAAGGTCGACCTATCAGACCTCAAGGTACAACCATAATAGAAGCGGATGATGAAGTATTTTTCGTAGCGGATAGCTATCATATTCGTTCTATTATGAGTGAGCTACAACGACTCGAGAAGCCCTACAGACGTATTATGATCGTTGGTGGAGGTAATATCGGATCTTCTTTAGCGAAACGATTAGAGCTTGATTACAGTGTGAAACTAATCGAACGCAGTTTAGCTCGAGCAGAAAAATTATCGGAAGAACTAGAAAAAACCATCGTATTTTGTGGGGATGCTGCCGATCAAGAACTGTTGATTGAAGAAAATATCGATCAGGTGGATGTTTTCATTGCGTTAACTAATGAAGACGAAACCAACATTATGTCTGCCATGTTAGCAAAGCGTATGGGTGCAAAAAAAGTAATGGTACTCATCCAACGTGGCGCTTATGTTGACCTCGTTCAGGGAGGCAATATTGATGTGGCAATTTCACCTCAACAGGCTACTATTTCGGCTCTATTAACTCACGTAAGGCGTGCCGATATTGTTAACGTATCTTCATTAAGACGCGGAGCAGCGGAAGCCATTGAAGCCATTGCGCACGGCGATGAAACCACATCAAAGGTTGTTGGCAGACCAATAGGTCAATTAAAACTGCCCCCTGGTACCACAATAGGCGCAATTGTCCGTGGTGAAGAAGTAATGATTGCTCATGACAAAACGGTGATAGAGCAAGATGACCACGTTGTTATGTTTCTTGTGGATAAAAAGTATGTTCCTGACGTTGAACTGCTTTTCCAACCTAGCCCGTTCTTTTTATAACTAGGCTAAGCGTTCATCATGGTTAATTTTCGTCCAATTATGTTTGTTATAGGGTTAGTATTATCAAAACTAGCCCTGTTTATGTACATTCCAACATTGGTCGCATTCTTTTCTGGTACTGACGGTTTTCTCGAGTTTGGCAAATCGGTTGTCATCACGCATATCGCTGCATTTCTATGTATTTCGCTCGGTAAAACCGAACATTTCCGCCTTGGAGTGAGAGATATGTTTCTAATCACATCCTTGGTTTGGATGATAGCAAGCGTATTTGCAGCACTCCCCTTTGTGTTCATCAACCATATCAGTTTTACGGATGCTTACTTTGAGACGATGTCTGGCATTACAACAACAGGCTCTACCGTTTTAAGCGGCCTAGACAATATGGCACCAAGTATACTGTTATGGCGCTCAACCCTTCAATGGTTAGGAGGAATTGGCTTCATTGTCATGGCGGTCGCTGTCTTGCCAATGTTAAATGTTGGTGGCATGAAGCTATTCCAGACAGAATCATCCGATTGGTCTGATAAAAGTTCGCCTAGAGCAAAAACCGTCGCAAAAAATATTGTTGCTGTTTATCTTTCACTAACGGCAGCCTGCATCATTGGTTACTTAATCACTGGTATGGATTTCTTTGATGCGGTAAATCATGGGTTTACGACACTATCCACTGGCGGTTACTCAACATCGGATGGCTCAATGAACCACTTTTCTAATGGCGCTCATTGGGTAGCGACATTGTTTATGTTTCTCGGGGGTTTACCTTTTCTGCTTTTTGTTAGTGTATTACGAAACAAAACCTTTACCGCCCTCTATCTCGATGCTCAAGTTCGTGGATTTGCCCTGTTATTTGTCATCGCTAGTGCGGTGATAGCCAGTTGGTTAATTGTACATAACGGCTACGCTACATCGGATGCTATTCGTGTATCTATGTTCAATATCGTCTCTATTATTACAACCACAGGTTATGGGTTAGAGGACTTTACTGCATGGGGAGGACTACCTACCGTTCTCTTTGCTTTTTTAATGTTAGTAGGCGCTTGCTCCGGGTCTACCTCTGGTGGTATCAAAATATTTCGGTTCCAAATTGCGATGACGCTATTCAACAAACAGATGCTAAGGCTAATCCATCCATCCGGTATATTTGTACAACGTTATAATAAACGTCCTGTAAGTGACGATATCGTCCGTTCAATGGTCGCATTTGGTATCACCTTTTTTGCCACAATAATCATTATTGCAGGCTCTTTATCCGCCATAGGGTTAGATCCTATCACAAGCATTTCAGCTTCTATTACTGCCGTCGCTAATGTTGGCCCAGGCATGGGGGACATAATCGGACCTACTGGAAATTTTGCGTCGTTGCCTGATTTGGCAAAATGGATACTCGGATTAGGAATGTTAATGGGGCGACTAGAAATACTCACTATTCTTGTACTTTTCTTTCCTGCTTTTTGGCGCACGTAAACTAAGGTTTATAAATGAAACAACTCTTATTGATAATCGCTATATTGGGAGCCAACCCTGTGTTTGGTTTTGAAAATCTAACTCTACTGGATGGTAGACAGGTACAACTTAACGATGATTTTACATGGCACTATATTGAAAGTATAAAATCAGTACCAAAGCAAAATAATATTGAGCAAGGTTCAGTAGCCGTTATTCCTGTAAAAAAAATTACGGCCACAACAATAGTTCCAAATAGCAATAAAAATACACTACAACTGTCTGACAGTGGTGTTGATGTTTTACTTGGTAAAGCAACCTATAGCGAAGGGGAACTAACAATACCTACGTCAATAACAAATCAGGGCTCTTCATCAATAATTTTAATTGAACTTGAATACCAAGTTTTTGATACTGTCGGTAAGGCATTAATAAAAGACAAAAAAGCTATTTGGCAATCAGTTAAGAGAATGTCTGATACCTATCTCAGACCAGATGAATCAAAATTAGGTAAAGAACTAAAAATTGAACTTCCAGAACAACCGCAATACCAAATGACGAGTAAGATTATTGCCGTTGAATTTCGCTAACTTGGATCAACATAATAGTAGATAGAAAGGAAGTGACATACGCACCCAGCCAAAACAAAACCATGCCAAATAGCGTGATTGAATGGTATTTTTTTAGCCACATAGAAAATAACGCCTAAAGAATAGACCACGCCTCCAACAGCCAATAGCGCTAATCCACCTATATCGATATTCATCGCTAGTTGATAAATCACAATTAGCGATAACCACCCCATCGTAAGATAAATCCAAAGAGACAGTTTTTCAAATCGATAGACAAAGGCAAACTTAAAGATAATCCCAAACAAGGCTATCGCCCAAATAACAGCCATTAAGCCAATTGCTAATGGGGTTCTTAAACTTACTAATAAGAAGGGTGTATAACTGCCAGCAATGAGTAAATAAATAGCACAATGATCAAAGGTCTTAAGTGCTCGCTTGGTTTTTTGATACGGGATAGAGTGATACAACGTTGAGGCCAAAAAAAGCACAATAATGCTAGCACCATAAAGACTCATGCTAATTATCGTTAATGTATCTGCATTGTTCTCAACGGCTTTTGTTATTAGAAAATAGGACCCAACGACACCAAAAATGATCCCAAGACCATGAGACACACTATTCGCGATCTCCTCCCATACACTGTATTCATTTTCTGGTTTAGTCGACATACTTCAGCTTCTTTATAAGGCTAGAATACAGAAGTATGTCACATTAAACTTACACGTGTAAGCTGAAATTATTGGCATTGTTTGATAATTGAGACAATATTTAACTTGTCGAAACCAAATACTCTATCACCAGTTTACCGGCTTCACTGCCTTCTGTTCCTTGAGGTATCAATAAATTTCTCTTTATTTTTCCTGCACCTAAAAGGTTTGAAAGCATACCGCCCAGCCCTTGCTTCTGACGATCAACCTCAAACCAAAGTTCGAGTGCATCATCATGCTGATAAGCCACAATTTCCAGTTCTCTCCAGCGACCATGAAACTGACCTGTAGTCGGCACAAGTTCGAATTCTTGAACAAATGGGAGAGCAAACCCTTTCGTCGCTTCACACTCCACCTGTCGAATACGCAAACCTTCTTCTTCAAGAGCAGAAAATACGCCATCCAAAATAGGGGTAGGTCTTACCGTTAAAATATCCTTATCGGTAGGATCTTTAGCCAAGGAAATATCTAGCCCTGTTTCCAACCAAACTTTGGTATCTCCTATTGTTACCGGAGTATTGGCAGGTAAATCTAACTCGATATCAAAGCTCCTTTGTTGACCAGATTCAATAGTAAAAGAATAAGGAAGCTTCCAACTCGCCAAAACATAATCGCAGGGAACACGCCTCATTCTTCCCACATAGTTATCACTTTTACTTTTATCATTGTCTGCAGGAACTTCGTCGATATACCGACAATAGATTTTCAGATCTATATTATCGATATCCTGAGGGGTAGAACCACCATAGACCTCGATTACAATATTCGCCTTTTCACCTGGAATTAGGAATTCTTGCTGTAAGATTGAGTCAACTCTCGCTGAACCGACACCGAAACTGGCTAAAGTTTTTTTAAGAAACGACATTACCTTACTCCTTTAGAAGACATCTTATTCATACTAACCACTCTAGACCAAAAAAACTCACCACAAAATAGAAAAATAGAACTAACCACACTCTTTCCAACTAATTAGTGTCTAAAAAAACAACTATTTTTTGAACCATATCTCGATAAGATCCTATCTGGGTGATATTATTTATTACGATATGCAACGCATATTGTTATTCCTGATTATTTGTTGGAATGGTTTACACCAAAGAGATTTATCTCGTAGATAATCAGGCCATTAACTTGGCAAAGGAGTTGCCTGACTGTTAGGTATTTTGATGCGACCAACATCCGTCAGGTTTTCACGCACCACCAGAAGCGTGTCTCTACGTCGTTGTGGAGCTGTTTCAGCACCGATGGCTAAAGCGCCAACCTCTGCAAAGAGTTTGGTAGAAAAAAAAGCAATCAGTAAGCAGCATGATCAACAAATCATCCAAGCGGCATAACAAAAAAAGCGCAGTCTTAATCTCTGCGCTTTTTTCTTTCCACTCTATTTGATAACGTGCACTGTACATCAATAAAAAAGTTGTGGAGAAATCATGAAGTGTCACCGAGTTAATGAGGTAATTGAGTTACTTCACCCTGAATGGCAAAAAGACCCAGAGACTAATCTGATTCCATTTATCCTTAAACTATGTAAAGAAGCCGGTTATAACGGTAAATTGGACGATCTCACCGATGATGTTTTGATCTATCACCTTAAAATGAGAAACAGCAACAAAAATGAGATGATACCCGGCCTTGCCAAAGATCAAGAAAATGACTTCAAAACAGCGATATTAAAGGCCCGTGGAATAATTAAATAGGCCAACTGGAAAGAAGAATGTAGAGCGACACAAGTGTGTCGCTTTTTTGTTTCTAGATCACAATTTTTGTTAAAAATAGACATCAATAAAGAAACCGATTTGTTAAGGGATATATAATCGTCGTCTAATAAATACTAAAAGCATAAAAAGTAATGTCATATAAGTACGTATCGCTTAATCAAAAGCCCAAAAAGGAACATTCATGAGTCAAGATAAAATAGACATAAAAGATGTGACTCCCAAAACATTTAACCCTAAAACTCATAAGGGCAAAAAAGATCGATTTAATCCTAGTGATGGTATTTATGTACGAGAAAGCAAAGGAACCTTTCAAAAACTAAGGCGTTATGGCGCTTGGTTTTTACTCCTATTATTCGGATTGGTTCCTTGGATACCATACGGTGAAAGACAAGCTATATTGCTTGATATTGGCAATCAACAATTCAATTTTTTTGGTACCACCTTATACCCACAAGATTTAACCTTGCTTGCTCTCTTGTTCATGATAGCGGCATTTGGCCTGTTTTTTATTACTACATTTTTAGGCCGAGTATGGTGTGGTTACCTCTGTCCCCAAACCGTTTGGACATTTATGTATATCTGGTTTGAAGAAAAATTAGAGGGGGCGGCAAATAAAAGGCGAAAACAAGATGGAGGTAAGATGACATCAAACCTTCTGCTGCGAAAAACCATCAAACACATAGCTTGGCTTGGTATTGCTCTCGTTACTGGATTCACTTTCGTTGGGTACTTTGTCCCGATTAAAGATCTTGTGGTCGACTTCTTAACGCTAAATACGACATTCTGGGCCGGTTTTTGGGTTGTATTTTTTGCGGTATGTACTTACGCAAATGCAGCTTGGATGCGATCTATTGTCTGTATCCACATGTGCCCTTACGCTCGCTTCCAATCCGCAATGTTTGATAAAGATACTTTTATTGTCGGTTATAACCAAGAACGCGGAGAATCTAGAGGCCCTCGTCCACGTAAGGCTGATCCGAAAAAACTAGGGTTAGGTGACTGCATTGATTGTGACTTGTGTGTTCAAGTTTGCCCAACAGGCATTGATATACGCGATGGACTTCAATATGAATGTATAAACTGTGGTGCATGTATTGATATTTGTAATCAAACAATGGACCGTATGGGTTATGAAAAGAATTTAATCAGTTATACCTCAGAGCATAAATTGTCTGGTAAACAAACGAAAGTGATGCGACCGAAACTAATAGGTTACGGCGGTATCATGGTATTAATGCTTGTCTTGTTTGCCCTTCAAATTGCCAGTGTAGAACCCGCTGGAATGAGTGTATTGAGAGACAGAAACCAACTATTTAAAGTCAATTCCGAAGGCTATGTCGAGAACACCTATAACCTAAAAATAATAAACAAAACTCAGCAACTACAGAACTACTCTCTGGATGTAACGGGTCTAAATGATATTACTTGGTACGGAAACCAGACCATTCAAGTCCAACCGGGTGAAGTTGTCAACTTACCAATAAGCTTAGGAGTAGCAACTGAAAACTTAAGCTCTCCTGTTGCTACGATTCAGTTTATACTCACCGATAGTAACCAATTTACTGTCGAAGTTGAGAGCAGGTTTGTTAAAAAACTGTAACTTAGCAAAACAATCAGAAAAAGGGCTCTAAAGGGCCCTTTTTTATTTCTGGATCCATTTATGACTATCGATTCTAACAATACAGACATTTCAAAAAACACTGCATTCAATTTTGATGCTCTAACACCAGATTTTATGTGGTACGCAATAGAAAGCATTGGAATAAGAGCTGAATCAGGTTTGCTTGCACTAAATAGTTATGAAAACCGTGTATATCAATTCATGGATGAAGAAAAACAGCGTTATGTGGTTAAATTTTATCGCCCACAAAGATGGACGACAGATCAGATTCAAGAAGAACACGACTTTACATTAGAACTACTTGAACAAGAACTCCCTGTCGCGCCTCCTTGCATTATTAATGGACGTACACTTCATGAATACAAAGGTTATCATTTCACCTTATTTGTCAGTGTAGGGGGACGACAGTTTGAAGTTGATAATGCGAATCACCTTGAATGGGTTGGACGCTTTATGGGTAGGATTCACAATATCGGTAAGAAACAAACTTTTATTCATAGACCAAGTCTCGGCTTAGATGAATACCTGTACCAACCGCGTAAGCTTTTGCAACAATCTACTTTTATACCGCCTCATTTAGAAAATAGTTTTTTTAGCGACCTCGATTTATTAATCGCGCGTATTGAAGACAATTGGAGTGACGATTTCACCTCAATTCGCTTACATGGCGACTGCCATCCCGGTAATATTTTATGGCGGGACGGACCAATGTTTGTCGATTTAGACGATGCTCGCAATGGTCCTGCAGTGCAAGATTTATGGATGCTTCTAAACGGTGATAGGCATGACAGGCTTGCTCAATTAGATATATTACTTGAAGGCTATGAGGAATTTTGCGATTTTAATCCGTCAGAACTGAAACTTATTGAGCCATTACGTGGATTGCGAATGGTACACTATATGGCTTGGCTCGCAAAAAGGTGGCAAGATCCAGCATTTCCGCTCGCTTTTCCTTGGTTTGGCGACCCAAAATATTGGGAAAACCAAGTGCTTGGATTTAAGGAGCAGATATCGGTTTTACAAGAGCCCCCACTTGCATTAATGCCTCAATGGTAATATAAAAATTAAAAAAATAACGACAGATAAAGTCTAGATGGAGTCAATGATCAAATGAAAAAATTATTTATGTTACTCGCTACCCTGATGTTAAGCACATCAGTACAAGCCGCTCAATTTAATGAAGGAACGCACTATGAAGTATTAGACTTGGAAAAGACTTCTACTCCAACAGTTACCGAGTACTTCTCTTTCTTTTGCGGCCACTGTAATAATTTTGAACCCGTTATTCAGCAACTTAAAACAAAATTACCCAAGAACGCTAAATTTCAAAAAGTACATGTTTCCTTTATGGGTGGCAACATGGGCGTTCCAATGGCTAAAGCTTATGCAAGCATGATTGTATTAAAAGTTGAAGATAAAATGGTTCCTTACATGTTCAACCAAATACACACGCTTCGTACCCCACCCAAGACAGAAAAAGAATTACGTCAAATGTTTATCGACAATGGTGTAGACGCAAAGAAATTTGATTCTGCATACAAGGGATTTGCCATTGATTCAATGCAGAAACGTTTTGATAAACAATTTAAAGCCGTTAAGTTAAGCGGAGTTCCAGGGGTCGTTGTCAACAATCGTTATGTTGTTAAGACAGATGGGATTAAAAATTACGACGAGTATTTTGACTTGGTTAATTATCTACTTGCGCTATAGGCACCAAATTAGAAACGGAGCTTAAATGCTCCGTTTACACCCCATATTCGTAAACGTAATAGCCATTCTGACCATATCCTAGATCACCTGAGCGTTTAACAATTTCAATAACCTATCCATAGAACGGTATCCCAACGCTTCAGCTAAGTGTGCTCGGCTAATTAGTTCATTCGATTCCAAATCAGCGATAGTACGAGCAACCTTTATTATTCGATGATATGCACGTATTGATAACCCTAACCTATGTAGTGCATCTTCTAAAAACTCGGCGTCTTTTTTGTCCAAAATACAAAATTTTTCTATTTCTCGACTTGTTAGAAGTGCATTTATTTTTCCTGATCTTTTTAACATGTACGCTCGGGCTTCTTCTACCCTACCCTTTATAACATGCGTAGTTTCTCCTCTATCTCCACCTTCCGCTAACATTCCTTTCGGCAATAAGGGGATCTCTAATGACATATCAAACCTATCCAATAGAGGCCCCGATAACCGACTCAGATAACGAAGTACTACCTGAGGGTTTATCCGAGCCTTGTCACCATCATAATAACCTGTGGGACTTGGATTCAGTGCTCCAACGAGCTGAAATCGAGCGGGAAAGCGGGTCTTTCCCGCCGCTCTAGAAATAACAATCTCTCCAGACTCTAATGGCTCCCTCATTGAGTCCAACACCTTTCTTTCAAATTCAGGCATTTCGTCGAGAAACAACAATCCATTATGTGCTAAGGAAATCTCTCCCGGACGAGGAATCGAACCACCACCGACTAAGGCCGCCATAGAAGATGAATGATGAGGAGAACGAAAAGGTCTTTTCTTCCAATTAAACTTATTTATATCCTGCTCCGTTAAAGAAGCCACAGAGGCTGTTTCAAGCGCTTCGTCATCACTCATTTCAGGCAATAAATCACAAAGTCGAGAAGCTAGCATGGTTTTTCCTGTACCTGGCGGGCCGAGAAAAAGAAGATTATGTCCACCTGCCGCAGCTATCTCCAATGCTCTCTTTCCCTGTTGCTGACCTATGACATCTTGTAAATCTCGGCTACGCACCCATTTATCTTCGGACCTTTCTACCTGAAATAAAGACAAGTTATCTTGTCCGCATAACGCCGAACACACCTCTAAAAGGCTTGCAGCGGATTTATGCCTCTCTTTGCCAACCAATGCCGCTTGATCTCCATTTTCTTCAGGTACAACTAAGCATCGTTGAATTTTATTGGCCGCCAACGCCGCAGGTAAAACACCTTTAACCGGGCGTAACGCCCCAGAAAGCGCTAACTCACCAACAAACTCATATTCGCCAAGTTTATCAACGGCTATCTGTTCAGCAGCCGCGAGGATCCCTAACGCAATAGGTAAATCAAATCGTCCCCCCTCTTTAGGTAAATCAGCAGGGGCAAGGTTTACTGTGATCTTTTTGCTCGGATACTCAAAGTTTGAGTTAATTATCGCGCTTCTAACTCGATCCCTAGACTCTTTTACGGTGGTTTCAGGCAAACCAACAAGTGTAAAACCTGGCATACCATTACTTATATGCACCTCAACAGTGACAGGAGGAGCGTCCACCCCAACACTTGCTCGACTGTGAATAACCGCCAATACCATATCTATCCTTTTAATTATTTAAAATCAAAAAATTACTTATAGCTCACACTATATAGCGTGTATTTAGGCTAAATAAATATGGAAAAAGACTGAATTTTTCCTTGTCAGCTAACAACAAATTATGTTACCACTAGAGATGCAAAACACATTCGCTAGAAAAATAGACAACTAATGAAAATTATCCGCTCACATAAAATGTGCTCATTATCCTGAATTATCGTGGTCATTATTGACACCGCGCGGGGGCGTATAAGCGG
>LLEJ01000106.1_pt1 | contig 12195 bp, 12 predicted proteins | sample 595831 | NCBI WGS metagenome assembly LLEJ01 (sample SAMN02919310, study PRJNA255460) | bioreactor metagenome | biome: chemostat; feature: culture 2011_10.1; material: sediment; isolation source: day101 10degC chemostat 2011 inoculated with Wadden Sea sediment taken from... | place: Germany: Bremen... | reverse complement strand
CTCTGCTAGCCATCCTGCGCATTCGAGAGTTGAAACAATTTGTTCACCTAACTGTGGATTTATCTTTCGACACTAAAATTTTCATATGATGGCTCTATTTCTTTATGACGTTCAGTAAGTTACGGCCTTTTATCTCTATTATTTCAAGTGTTGTCGCATTGTACTCGACCTTAATGACATTATTTTCGTGAATTATTTTTAATTCGTAAACCCATTCATCGTCGTCTTCATCGAGTTCAACCTTTATCAATCTGCCGTTTAACTGTTGATCGACAGCGCTATATAACTCGGAAAAAGGCTTAATCAATCCTCTCTTAACCGCATCATATACCTCATCTTGATCCTCATCGAATTCGATACTGGTGCCATTACGAAATTCATCTTGAAGCAACATATGGCCGTTCTCCTCTGAATTAGAGGCAGAAACAGAGCAAGAAAGTAGCGATATTAAGAGTAAGTTGAATACTTTAGGTTTGGGCATAACATCATCGGCTCAATAAATTTCTTTAAGTATATCTGAGACTATATGAATAGAAAGTGAATGGAGTCATAACTAAAAAATGAGAAGAGAAATAGCACGATTGAAATTTGCGGTCAAAACGTTATTTAAGATAACAATTCATGCGGTAAATTGGCCAAGATTTGGACCTAAATAGACCTCTATTTTTCTACTACCGAAGGATTATAGATGCACTTTATTAGCATATGCCAATAACAATACTGTAATTATAAGTAATTATAAGTAATTGTTATTAATAGATAAATAGAGAATCATTGATAGGGATCAATTTCTGAAAAAGAGAATTGTCGCCACAGTATGTGATCTAGTTATAAGGTTTCGCTGAACTTTTAATAAACCATGGATAAGTTATGGACTTTAGTATTATATTAGTAATACATATATAAGCTTTAAGTGTTTTAGTTTCTTCTTATTGTTTGGTGTTCAATTTATTTATTTTGGTCATCAGTTGTCTCAAGCGATAGTTCTAAATTATAAACATAAGCATTACATATAACACTACATTAGTTTTAAAGGATTGAAGCCCAAGCTGTTCTATTAAATGGGAATATGCTGACCAAGAGGTAACGTTTTAAATGAAAAAATTAATCATGCTGGTGGTCGTACTCTATTCTTGGGCTGGTTTATCCATGGCATCAGGGGTAGCGGAGAGCACGACGCAAAAACGAGAAATAAGCTCGATAACGAGTACGGCAGATCACTCTACGTTTGAGGTGCTAAAGCAAGAGTTTGATTACGCTCCTGACGTGACTGAGGCGTGCTTAGAATGTCATACCGAAGCGTCTAAACAACTACACCAGACTTTCCACTGGACTTGGTCCAAAGAGGTTGACGGTGTAAAAGTCGGTAAGGCTCAGAATGGCTTTAATAACTATTGCGTATCGGCAAAAGGAAACGAAAGTTGTACGCAATGTCACATCGGTTTTGGATGGCGTAATGAAGATTTTGATTTAGAAGCAGAAGAGAACGTTGATTGCCTTGTATGCCATGATACAACTGGTACCTACAAAAAATCAGCTGCATCATCGGGTCATCCATATTATGAAGACCAGATAATTGGTGGCAAGTTGCAAAAAGCGGTAGACCTCTCTTATGTGGCGACACATGTGGGTAATCCAGAGCGAGAAAATTGCTTAGCATGTCATGCGAACGGTGGCGGTGGTAACGGCGTTAAACACGGCGATACTGATATGTCTCTCGTTCAACCTGAGTTTGCATTAGATGTACATATGAGCCCAGAGAAACTCGACTTTGCATGTCAGGACTGCCATACCACAAGCGACCATAAGATTTCAGGTCGCTACAATGACCGCAAAGCCTTTGTGGATCATGACCTCAATATGGGGCGCGACGACCGAGACGGAAATAACGTCTCTTGTGAATCATGTCATAGCGCAACGCCACACCAAGATAGAGATATTGACAATCATACAGCGAAAGTGGCGTGTACGTCGTGTCATATACCTGAGATGGCTCGTGGGGCTTACTTAACCAAACTTTCGTGGGATTGGTCGACAGCAGGAAAAACAAAAGACGGTAAACCATATGTAGAAGATCAGGTTTTTGATGGCGTGGAAAACCACTCTTATATGAGTAAAAAAGGAACATTTACATGGGGTAAAAATGTCGTTCCTGAATACCGTTGGTACAAAGGTGAGCTTAAGCAGATGACGCTGCTCGATACCATCGACCCTAATAATCCACCTATCGATATCAATCCTCCCTCTGGTAGTTATGACGATCCTGAAGCACGTATCTGGCCATTTAAGATCCACAAAGGTAACCAACCTTACGACACCGAACTGAACAGAATCTTGCCGATTAAACTTTACGGTAAAGCATCATCGGGCGCACTTTGGACAACATTGGATTGGGGTAAGGCACTCGAGGCTGGCGCAAAACTGAACCACGTCGAATTCAGCGGCAATTACGACTTCGTTGAAACCAACGGCTATTGGCCTATCAAACACATGGTTGCACCAGCGGATCAAGCCGTGAAATGTTCAGCTTGCCACAGCAATGAAAGTCGACTGAACGGACTGAATGATTTTTATCTTGTCGGCCGCGACAGCAATACTCTAGTCGAATGGTTTGGAGCTATCGCAATTTGGGGTGGGCTAGCCGGTGTGATTTTACACGCGCTAGGAAGAATACTCACTATTCGTCGCCGTAAACAATAGACTAACCAGAAGTAACTATTACAGGAATTTATGATGAACAAAACAGTTGTAATATTTAAACGGTTTGAACGCTTCTGGCATTGGGGTCAAGCGGCATTAGTATTGTTGCTGATTGTGACCGGTCTAGAGCTTCACGGAACTATCGACCTATTAGGGTTTGGAAAGAGTTCGCATTTTCACCATTTTGCGGGATTTATTTGGGCAGCGCTCGTCGTGCTTATCTTTACTTGGGTATTTACTACTGGCGAGTGGAAGCAATTTGTACCGGATATGAAAGGAATCGACGGAGTCTTGCGATTCTACTTATATGGTGTGTTTGTGGGTGAACCCCATCCTCATCATATGTCACCAGAAAACAAATTTAATCCACTACAAAGAATGGCCTATCTTGGTGTGCTATTTGTCCTGATACCGTTGCAGATAGTGACTGGACTGATTTTCTTTTTCTTCCCGGAACTGCGTGCCGCAGGATTTATCGATCACATAGGCACAGTGGCGGTAATACACACGTTTTGTGCTTATTCGGTAATCGCCTTTCTTGTCGTGCATCTATACCTCATTACGCTTGGCCAAAAGCTTTCGAGCCACATGAAAGCGATGTTGTCAGGCAAAGAATAAATTGAATAGTAAAGAATTTAAAATTGAATCAGTAGAGGGTTTTATCATGAAAAAAATAATTTTAGGTCTGTTGGTAGCAATGACGTCGTTTGGTGCATTTGCAGATGCAGCAGAAGGGCAGGAGTATTACCTAGAATATCTACGTCCGTATTTCGGTTATAACGGGCAAGAATTTGCAGAACAGCATTTAAAAGTCGAGTGGAAGCGCTACTTCAAAAAAGACGCAAAAAGATTTATCAAAACATACGGCAAAAAGCACCCTGAATCAGTTGAATTTCTCGCCAGCGAAGATTTTCAAAAAATCGCACCGCATATTGCAGAATTTGCAATCAAGTACGCGGCAGATAGTGGTGAATTGGCTGCTTGTAACTAGTTAAATCTAACCGTCGACAAAATCATTTATTCATAATTTGGAGCAAACAAAATGTTTAAACATTCCCTGATTATTACATCCTTGCTGTTAGCGCCAATGTCGCTAATGGCCGAAGAAGTGGTCGGTAAAATTCAGTCCATTTCTACCAATGCGAAAGTTATTCAATACTTAAATCCTAAAACGAAAGAAGTCACGGTCATTAAATTTACCGATCAAACTAAGCTAGTCGATGCTGAATCGTTTAAAGATCTTACCAAAAATACAAAATTTAAAGCGATAGTAGACGAAAATGGTATTGCTACCAAGATTAAGAGAATACTGGTTAAGTTACCGCCAGAACAGGTAATTGATACCGACACTTTGTCTGAGTTGCTTGATGAAGGAGCACCGGTATTTATCGGTGATGCTCGCCCACCGAATGTCTATAATGTAGGCCATCTTCCTACGTCTAAATCGACGCCTTCTAATAAGCTCAAGGAAAACCTTAATTGGCTACCTAAAAATAAGGACGCATTGATTGTGTTCTACTGTGGTGGTGTTACTTGTCCGCTAAGTCCTGCGGCTCTTAAGATTGCTATGGAAAATGGCTACACCAACGTAAAAGCCTATGTAGAAGGTTTTCCTGCATGGAAAGGTGAAGTTTATCCTTCTCACGTGAACGCTGACTGGGTTAAAAAGAACCTAGATAAGCACCATGTTATTTTAGACGTACGCGCTAACCCCACATCTTCGATTAAAGGCGCGGTTACGCTTCCTTCTGAAGAACTCGCCGCATTGCACGATAAAATGAACAAAGAAAAGGTGGCAACAAACAAGCGTACTATCTTTAATCTTAGGGACAAAAAAGCGCCGATCATCATAGTTGCAGATACAGCGGATGCAGATGAAGCCATTGAAGCCTATGAGATATTAACGTTCTGGAAATTTAAAAATGTTGTGATCTTAAAAGAAGGCATGGAAGGTTGGACGGCTGCGAATCTACCACAAGATAAAGCCGTGACAGAATTGGTTTATGAGAAAAAGCTTGCTAAAGGTGCAATAGAAGAAACGGCATTTGTGATGGCGGCCAAGGAAGGTACAGCCATGATTATTGATGTCCGTGATGCTGGTGAGGTTAGCCACGGTGCTGTGAAAGGTTCTATTAATATTCCTTTGGGTGAACTTGATCAAAACTTAGCGAAGATCCCAAAAGACAAGCTGGTTATTCTGCATTGTGTTGGTGGAGCACGTGCGTCACTTGGTTACACATTGTTAACGAAAAAAGGCTATACAAACGTTAAGTTTCTGAATGACACCTTTGCCGATGTTGCAAAAGACAATGGCATCGAATTGATATAATACCAATGTCATTTTTGGTCCCATAATTAATGTGATTGGTAACGTAGGACATAAAACTGATCGATTAATCTAATAAAGCCCACTAGAGAGTGGGCTTTATACTATAATTTTTATCATGTGAGAAAGTAGTGTAGAGGTCGCGAAGAGTATCTAAAACACATGGATAATTGAGTGGTATTTATCTCTAATGTGCTCGATGAGTAATTGAATTTTTTTGGGCACCTGTTTGGTGTAAGGATATACGGCATAGATGCCTAGTTTTTTTGCAACTAAGTCAGGAAAGATATCGACCAAGTTTCCAGCAACGATGTCGTCATAGACTAGTACCGATGGCATATAAGCAATGCCTCGTCCACCTAGCGTGGCCCTGCGGAGTGCAGAAGCATCATCGGTTGAAAAGTTACCGGTAATGGTAACAATATAATCGCCATCTTTGCCTTTGAATTCCCATTCGGTCGCACCACTTGTTTGATAGGTATATTTAAGGCAGTTATGCTTAACAAGATCATTTGGAATAAAAGGACGGCCTTTAGCTTGAATGTATTCAGGAGAGGCACAAACGACCCATTGCGAATCAGTAATGTGCCGTGCTATTAAGCTCGAGTCTTCCAAATGACCAGTACGTATGACCAAATCGTAACCTTCTCCAACAAGGTCAACAAAGCGGTTGTTGAGGTTCATCTCAATGTTAATGCCGGGATAAAGATTACAAAATTCTGCGATGGTGTCGGCTAAAACAAGTCGACCGGAAATAGTAGGAACAGACATTTTTATATTACCGCTGATTTTTTCACCATAACCTGAAAGTGCATCTTGGCCGTCGAACACCGCTTGTTTCACAGTTTGCGCATGTTCTAACAAGGTTGACCCCGCTTCAGTGAGAGTCAGTTTCCTAGTGGTACGGTATAACAAAGCGACGCCAAGTTCTTTCTCCAATCGGGTGATTCTTTTACTAACTACCGAGTTTGTAAGGTTATTTTTCTCTGCGGCTTTGCTAAAACTGTTGAGTTCAACGACTTGGGCAAAGAGTAATAAATCGTCTGCATTCATACATTATGTTCAATTTGGAAATAATTATTTTCATTATTTCTCTATATCGCAAAAAAGGAAAGCGTTATCGTAGAAAAAGTGAACATAACAATAATTAAATTAAGACAAATGCAATGAGGTATTAGTACATGCGTATCTACCCGATGAAGCCAAATAAAGTCTATTTTTACGCCACTTGTCTAGTGGATATGTTTGACCCAGATGCAGGATTAGATGCGATACGCCTTATGGAAAAAGAGGGGCTAGAGGTTATCTTTGTTGAAAAGCAGACGTGTTGCGGACAGCCAGCTTATACCTCTGGTTATGATGAAGAAGCGAAGCGTGTGGCGTTGAGTCAAATCGCATTGTTTCCAGAGCAATATCCCGTCGTGGTTTTGTCCGGCTCTTGTGGTGGAATGATGCATCATCACTATAGCCGCCTGTTTAAGGACGATGAACAAGAACAAAAGGTAAACCAGTTTTGCGAACGAGTATTTGAACTGACAGAGTTCCTCGTCAATGTATGCAGGACAAAGTTGATTGATCAAGGAGAACCAAGCAGCGTCGTGATGCACACCTCTTGCGCGGCAAGGCGGGAAATGAACGTGCATGTCACATCAACCCAGCTATTAGGTCAGTTAAAGAATGTTGAGCTGAAAATGCAAGATTATGAAGAGGAATGTTGCGGGTTTGGTGGCACCTTTTCAGTTAGGCATCCAGATATAAGTCAATCCATGGTTGAGGACAAAACCAAGCACATAGAAGCGACGAACGCAGATAAATTGGTGAGTGCTGATTGGGGTTGTTTGCTCAATATTAATGGAGCGTATGATTACCAAGGAAAAGCGATTCGTGGACAACACATTGCGAGTTTCTTGATCGAAAGAATAAGGGGGACGAATTAATGTCACAAACTCCACAGAATTTTCATCAGCAAGCACACGTAGCACTTCAAGATAAACAACTACGTGCCAACTTTCGTGGCGCGATGGATTACCTGCGAGATAAGCGAAAAACGGCCTTTTCGGATTTAGACGAAGAGAAAGCGATTCGTGACCTTTCAGAGGCGATAAGGCAGCGCTGTTTAAGTAAACTGCCGACATTGCTTGAACAGTTGGAGCGCAATTGCATCAGCAATGGCATACAAGTTCATTGGGCAGAAGATGCAGAGCAAGCCAACGATATTATTGCAGACATTGCCAATAGTGTGCAGGGGAAATTCATCATCAAGGGTAAGTCGATGGTGAGTGAAGAGATAGAACTCAACCATGAAATGGCAAAGCTGGGTATAGAGTGTTTAGAAAGCGATATGGGAGAATATATCGTACAACTTGATGGCGATAAGCCTTCTCATATTATCATGCCAGCGATACATAAAAATAAGCAGGAAGTCAGCGATACCTTCGAACAAAACCTAGATGATTTTACACCTACTGTTGATGTTGACGAGCTGATTCAAACGGGGCGTACTCGATTACGCCGTAAATTTCATGATGCGGATATTGGACTTTCAGGTGTTAATTTCGCGGTGGCAGAAACGGGAACCTTGTGCTTGGTTGAGAACGAAGGTAACGGACGGATGACGACGACGGTGCCTAATGTCCATATCGCCATTACAGGAATAGAAAAAGTCGTTGAGTTTTTATCTGATGTGCCTCCGCTTTATAGTGCGTTAACTCGCTCGGCTACCGGGCAGGCTATTAGCACCTATTTTAATATGATTACATCCCCGAGAAAGCAGGGTGAAAAAGATGGCCCAGAACAGGTTCATCTTGTGCTGTTAGATAACGGGAGAACTCAGGCTTACCGAGACGAAGAGTTAAGAAAAACGCTTCAATGTATTCGTTGTGGTGCGTGTATGAATCATTGCCCTGTCTACACAAAAATAGGTGGTCACGCTTATGGTACCGTTTATCCGGGGCCGATCGGAAAAATTATTTCGCCACATCTATTGGGTTTAGATAAAACCAAGGACCTTGTGACCGCGTCTAGTCTTTGTGGAGCGTGTGGTGAGGTGTGTCCAGTCCGAATACCTATTCCTGAAATGCTACAGCGCTTAAGGCGAGAAGCGAAGAATCCGGAACAAGAAGGGGCGTTTCCACTTAAAGGACAACAATCGGCCAAAAGCAAAACAGAAGCACTGGCCATAAAAAGCTTTGCATATGCGGCAACGCATCCAACCATGTATCATCTTGGCACTCGTTCGGCGACGACATTTCGTTTTCTGATGCCGAAGAAATTGGGTCCTTGGACGCAATGTAGAACGGCACCTAAACCGGCTGAAAAAACATTACATCAAAGAATGAAAGAGCATAAAAGGGATCAAAAATGAACAGTGATAACGTGAAAATACGCTCTCAGTCGGCGAGAAACAGTATCTTGGGAAAGCTAAATCAAGCACAGGTAACACCAATGGTTAAAGAAGCGTTGGAATATCAACCTTGGGGCCATGTAGAACCACCTACACAGGTTGAAAAAACAGACCGTTTTATTGCCTGCATGGAAGCAAATCATACAGAGATCAAGCGAATCCTAAAAAGTGAACTAGACGTTACAATTCAAGCTATTGTTGCGGAAAAGGCGTTTAAAACGGCCGCTATCGGTACCGCAGGAGAATATCATCAGAGTTTTGTTCGTGGTCTAGATAAATTAGAGACAACGTTATTCGATAAGGCTATCGAAGAGTGGAAGACCGAGTTATTTGAAAACGTCGACGTAGGTGTAACGCACGTTTTAGCGGGAATTGCGGATACGGGTGCATTGGTATTGTGGCCGAGCATTGAAGAACCAAGGACTTTGTCTCTTGTGCCGCCATGTCATATTGCGGTGATTGAAGAGTCGATGATAATGAGCAATTTTTCTGAAGTGATGGCCACACAGAATTGGACGAATTCAATACCAACCAACGCACTATTGATCTCTGGCCCTTCGAAAACGGCAGACATTCAACAAACTCTTGCCTATGGTGCTCATGGGCCAAGTGAGCTTGTGGTGTTAATTATAAAAGACGTATTGTAATGACGAAATAGGGTAAAAATGAAGCGAACAAGTCAATTTTTGTTCGGTTGAACACCTAATCAAAGAATTATACTTGACGTAATTCTAAAAGTGGGTAAATTAGCCGCCACACGAGAGAACAATCTCGTATAGAAACAAGTTTTAGTTATTGAATTTGCTTCAATAACATAGATGGTGTCAACTCAATACAGTTAGACGCATCGCAATCCAGAATTGCGTGCCCTGGTGGTGGAATTGGTAGACACAAGGGATTTAAAATCCCTCGGCTTATGGCTGTGCCGGTTCAAGTCCGGCCCGGGGCACCATCTTTTAAAGCCTCCGCAGAAATGCGGGGGCTTTTTAACAATAGAAACGAATGATTTTATGTTGTCTATTTACGAAAGAACAAGCATACGCATTGACGTATGCTTGGCCATGTCATTATTGATGGGTAGCAAATTTTCTAGCTCGGTACTCATTCAGTCTTACTTTTACTCTGGTTTCCATTCCTGTAATGCTATTTGATATTCTTTCATCATTTGGTCGCAAGGCTTCTCAGAAAGATCCAAAGATTCGATGATATCTTGGTCCAAATTTTGTCGGACATCAATCGTTGCTTGATAGCTTTCGCGACGATAACTATTATTGAGTATTAGTGCTTTAAACTGTGTGAGTTCGACTTCGTTAAAACCACTATCGTACCAACATTGAACAGCATGATTTTCTTCGTGAAAGATAGAATACTGTCTTGAAATCCTTCCTCTACCTCTTTCTTTCGCCATTTTGTCTATTATGCTCACCATCTGTATGTAGACCGCTCTCTTTTTCGGTTGGTAAGGAAACTTGTATCCAATATAGACTTCAAGGTCATCGCGTATACCATTACCGTTGCTGTCCACTTCAGCAGGGTCTTTGGGTAGAGCCTGAATAAAAGGAGGCAAAATACTGATCTGTTCTGGGGTTAATGCCGCTTTAATTTCATCTGGTTTGATTGTCTCTAGAACGACAGCATTTGGTTCGGTCGGTTCTGCAACGATGCTAGCATTTGAATTAGAGGTTCTAACTTTGGGTTGGGAATCTGGTCTTAATGCCTGAGATTGTTCTGGTTGAATGATCAACACAATTAGGCTTACCACGATAATGGTGATAAATGCGTAAATTATATATTTAAATAGCTTCATATTTTACAGTCTGAATACTTATTATCTAATTCTTCTCGTTTGATTTTATAGTACGTAAGAGAATTTTTCTAGTTGATAAAATTATAGGTAATAACATAAATGTGACGAAACCTTAAGTCTACAAAAAGATAATTCAAAATAGATGATTTCCTAAGTTATTTTTCTCAGGTGATGGAGTGAAATCTGAGCAATAAACACATAAGGTCAAAATAAAAAGCTGCTAAAAATAGCAGCTTTGTTGAATATGAGCTTAGTCATTAATGATAAGCGAAGGCCGTTATTTACTTAACCAAGCTAGCATGCCTTGTCTTAGTTCGTCGGATGCTTTACCAAAGATAGCCTGTACATTCTTATCCAGTACAACGACGCCTTTGGCACCTAAGTCTTTAAGTTTTTTCTGATCAACAGCAGAGAGCGTATTCACTGAAACTCTTAGGCGTGTTAAACAGGCATCGATATCAGTTATGTTCTCTTTGCCTCCGAATGCCGTAACAAGTTCACTAGAAATACCTTCTTCTGGATGCGCGTCAATCCATGTTTGCATATCAACTTTATACTTGTCAGCGTGCTTACCAAAGATAGCTTGTGCCACTCGACCAACCGTCACGACTCCCATTGCACCAAGTTCTTTAAGTTTCGCTTGATCAACCGCAGAAAAGGCTTTAACGGTAATACGTAATCTAGTGAGGCAGGCGTCCAACTTAACGATGTTTTGTTTGCCACCATAGGCGGCAACAAGGGCCCTTGCCATCTCTGAGTCTGAAAAATTAGTCGACATAAAATACTCCTGATACCTAAAAAATAGTGTTCAAATATTACTCGTTACTGCATAGTATATAATGAAAATATGGAAACGTTTACAATAATATTAAGTTTTGTTTATATTCACCTCAATGAGTCGATATAAACAATTTAGCGGAGGATTTATGATTTTAATAACCGGTGCGAGTAGTGGGTTAGGGGCGGCTCTGGCGAAGTTGCATAGTGTTGAAGACGAATCGTTGACTATCATTGGCCGAGACAAGGCAAAGCTCGCCAATGTTTGTCAAGGTCTACCTTCCAACGTAAAAGCCTTATCTGTGGATCTCGCGGATGCAGCCCAAGTCTCATCGTTGTTTGATTCTATTCAACGGCCTAATATGGTTATTCATTGCGCTGGTAGCGGGTATTTTGGGGCAATTGAACGTCAAGAACCCAATCAAATACGCCATTTAATAGACAATAATTTATTAACTACCATCCATCTGCTTCAGGAATTAGTAAGGCGTTACAAAGACGAGAGCGTTAGAGTAGTTATCATTATGTCTACTGCTGCGCAAGCCGCGAAAGCAGGGGAGTCAACCTACTGTGCGGTGAAATGGGGCGTGAAAGGTTTAGTTGAATCTGTTCGACTGGAACTAAAAGGTAAAAAGATGAAATTGATTGGTGTTTATCCAGGAGGAATGGCGACGGAATTTTGGCAAACGAGTGGAAAAGAACTCGATACATCTTCATTTATGTCGGCTGATGAAGCGGCGAGTATGATCAAAGATGGCCTGCAATCTACAACGAACGGTTACATTTCGGATATTACGGTTAATCGAACATAGTGGCAATCGATTACCTTTGGTAATAAGTCTTAGTTTTGCGAAAACAGATCGGGTTATCGGTTAAAATTATCCGTTATCAGATATTGAGTCTTATGTTTATTGTTAAAACTGTTAACATGCCACAATCGTTAAATATGAATTTAGTAATATTGTTTAGAGTTGTATAAATACTCTAATCATAATTGGGTTAATAATTTAAAATGCCGCACCACGAAAATAGCCGCTTCATCAGCATGTTTGACTCTGCTGTTGAAGGTCTTTGGATTATGGCCACAGATGGAAACGTCTCTTTTTATAACCACACCTTTTACCAGCAATTTGAGCTTAATCTAGATGATACTCATCTAGATGATTGGCTTGCGTTGATCCA
>LLEJ01000105.1_pt1 | contig 12215 bp, 16 predicted proteins | sample 595831 | NCBI WGS metagenome assembly LLEJ01 (sample SAMN02919310, study PRJNA255460) | bioreactor metagenome | biome: chemostat; feature: culture 2011_10.1; material: sediment; isolation source: day101 10degC chemostat 2011 inoculated with Wadden Sea sediment taken from... | place: Germany: Bremen... | reverse complement strand
TCTTCAAGCTCTTCAAAAAGATCATCGTCTATCGATTTTCCTTTAAACAGGCCAAAAAAACCTGCACCGATGTTCTGTTTGGTTCTGGCTAAGCTACGCTTTAACCTTGAAAAGAAACCTTCTGTTGGTTTCTCTTGTTCAACAATGACTTTCTTTGTATCACTTTTCGACAGGCGCTTCTACAATTTTCGACTGAGGCGGACTCCTCTGTTGATTCAACCTGTACAGTTGTATCAATGACCGACTCTACACACGCCTCATCCCCACTTTCAAAGTCGATAGTCGTATTGATTTCATCATCTAAGCCGTCTGTATTAACTGACGGAATATCATTCGCTTGTGAGGCATCAGCAATAATGTCTTCGCTTTCATTGCTCGCTAGCTCAGTTTCAATAGTGGCATTTTCTTCTTGCTTCTCTGGCTGAAGCTCTTCAATTTGCTTATTTTCACCTTCTTGGCTTTTTCCTTCATCTTCGCCAAAACCAAGCCATGAAAATAGTCCGCGCTTTTTCTTATCCGTCATCGAGAGGAGTCCTAGATCTAACAACTAATTCTAATTTAATGCCCTGCAAAATTATTTGAGCAGAGAAAAATGACAAAGTACTGAAAAATTTCTGTTTTGATTGGTACACTTTGACATTATATAACGGGATATAGTAACACTTTATTAGCGGTCAAAAAATCTATGGTAAGAAGTCAAACTAAAAACAATGTACAAAAAAAGCAACCAGAAGGCTCAATACGCATTATTGCTGGTCTTTGGCGAGGTAGAAAACTACCTGTATTCAATGCTGAAGGGCTAAGACCTACGACCGATCGCGTAAAAGAGACGTTGTTTAATTGGATTGCTCAAGATGTGCCTCATGCCAAATGTTTGGACCTGTTTGCAGGCTCTGGTGGATTAGGCTTCGAAGCCGCCTCGCGTCAAGCAAAACAGGTTGTGATGCTCGAACTCAACACTCAAGCACATAAACAATTAAGCCAAAATATCACGACATTAAAAGCAGATTCTATTGAAGCAATCAATTCGGATAGCCTTTCTTATCTTGAAAAACAGGGAACGCCTTTTGATATCGTCTTTATCGATCCTCCCTTTAGAAAAGGATTGTTAGAAAAAAGCTTAAAGTTATTAGAAGAAAATAATTGGCTTGCAGAAAATGCTATGATTTATATTGAAACAGAAAAAGAACTCACGCTTACTGGCGTACCAGACAATTGGTCTCTTTATCGAGAAAAAACAGCTGGCCAAGTAAGTTACCGATTATTTGAAAGGAATATAGAATGAAAATCCTGATATTTTTAGCAAAAGCCTCTATCGCATTTGTTTGGTTTGTCCTTCTCTTCAATATTTTCATGCCATTTCCAGGTAAGGCGGCCATTGCACTCTATATTATGACTGGATTCTTATTCATGATGCACGCGGTTCAAATGTTGATATTTATCGGAGCTTTTGGTGACAAAATAGAAATCAGTGGTTGGGAGAAGTGGTCAATTTTAATATTCGGTATATTTTCCCTGCTCGATATAAGGCGTAAACACATGATGTAAAAAAAGAGCGCTTGAGCGCTCTTTTTTTTACCATACTTTAACTTATAAAGTCTTTAATGCCATCTAGGAACATCTGGGTAGAGATCATAACTAATAACAACCCCATCAACCTTTCTACTGCTTTTAGACCCTTTTCACCCAATAACTTATGGAAAAAGTTGATGAACATAAGTACAAAGAAGCTTGCCCCCCAGGCGATAAGTAACGCGGCGGCCCAATCCCAAATACGATCAGGTTCTTGACTCGACAATAATAGCAGCAAAGCCATCACAGACGGGCCAGCAATCATTGGGATAGCCATCGGTACAATATATGGCTCTTCACCTGCTGCAAGACCTGTCACACCGCCTGGCTGTGGAAAAATCATCCTGATGGCGATAATAAAGAGAATGACACCACCAGAAATACTTAAGGTCTCAGGATTTATATGCAGAAAATTAAGTATGTTTTGGCCACCGAATAAAAAGGCAAGCAGAATAACCAACGCAACGCAAAGCTCACGGATTAATATAATTCGTCGTCTTTTCGGTTCAATATGCTTAAGAATGGACAAAAAGACCGGCAAGTTACCTAAAGGGTCCATAATTAAAAACAACATTGTTGCTGCTGAAAGTATATCCATTGTTAATTTTATCTCCGCGCTATATTGGTGAAACTGCTATAACGGTATTGGGGGGTGTTATTCGCACTTATTCGTCGCATTAATGCTGTATTTCCCATCAACAGTAACTATTTTTTCTCTATCGATAAAGAAATCAAAAAGTTCATCAAAGTTCAGACCTTCACTCTGACAAGTATGAAACTGGACGTCGTCCCCGTACTCATTTGTCAGCAGTTTCTTTACTTCATCTCGAGTAAGAAAATTTACTGACAACATATCTAATATTTTGTGTCCATGAACGTTATTCATTTTTTACCCTTAACCTGAGATTGCTAAGAACACACCAGAAAGTGAGATTCTTAATCAATCTATAGTAGATGAATCCAAAGTAGATAACTTTAAAATTAAAGTGAAATAGGAAATGTCATTCAATCAACTGATCACGCAATGACAGAGGCGACAGTCAGTGAATGAGCGATAAAAAAGCCACTCGTGGCCCATAAATCAGACTTTGGGAAAGGATGACGATAGATATTAACCGCACTAATTAGAGTCGCAGCAACAAAAACAAAACAAGCAAGACAGGCATACAAATTTGCCATATTAGTATTGTTCATCCAAACAGCACAGGCCACCCATGACATCTGAACCAGCACCAAACCCATAATAGATACAGGAAAAATGATTGTATCCAGCTTTGGCAGCAATAATAAGATAAGGATAATACTACCGGCAAATAGCAGAGACGGTAGCCACCACGTAATATCGCCCTGTAGCAAGGACCAAAATCCCTTACTGTAAAATAGAAATGACAAAATCAACGCGATAAAGCTTGCTCTGGTACTTATTTTGGGTAGAACACTAAACGTATCGGCAATGACAGCAAGAGAAAGGCCAATCGCCACCCATATGAACTGAGGTTCTTCACGACCAGTTGTTACCAAAATAGCCATTAATAATAGTAAAGTTATCGGTTTCAATATCTTAGACAGATTTTTATTCTCGTTATTCGCCGTCGAAATATGAATTAACCCAGATAGCCCAACCATCAGCCAACCCCACATACATTTTCCTCATTTCATTTAAGTCGGCTAGTTTAGGAAAAATGAAATTTTAATCCAGTATTAATGACCAATAGTTGGATCTTTACGAAAATAACCACCACGATGTAATGAGGTTGTTATAAAAGTGTTTTGCACATGTGATTTTCATACGTAGGAGTGGGTTATAAGTGTTCAACAAGCTTATCCCAGTGAACAAGATAGAATCCTAGAGCCGCTAGCGTAAACAACGTCATGACTAATATGGCCGCTCGCCAAATGAAACGATTCGCTCTTGGGGTAAGTTCTTTTTCGCAAGCGTCACAGGTAGCGAAGTAAGATTTTCTGTTATCCAACTTAAAGTCTTCTTCATGAACTATTTTGTTCCGAATAGTGGCGACATACCTTAATTTACTTATCACATCGTGAGGTAATCTATCCTCACAACTAGTGATTAGCTGATGTAATCCTTTTCCATCAGCATGATATTGCACTCGCAACAACTTCTCAATACGGCGAGTACGCTTAACAACTTCCTCAATATTCGACATATTGTTCTCCTAATAACCTTCTAATTGAAGACTCATTACCAGTATAAATAGTTCCCGAAAAAACAATACATTACCATGCTCTATCTTAGATAAATAATGTGATCTCGACACGATAATTTACAATCACTTACATCAGAGGGAAAACATTCAAGCCCAACAGCAGGCATCTCAATAGCCAAATATATTGTCGAGATGCCTATGCGATTAAGGTAGTAGCCACGACGTCCTATTACTTTTTGACAGTATCCAACTAACAAAGAGAGCACCGCTACCGCTAAGTAATATCCACAACGGGATAACCCACATTGGATGACCATGAAACCACTCAAACTCTTTCATTGGCCATAAAAATATGGGGTGCAGAATATATATCCCAAGAGAATTTTGACTAATAAACCCAACAACTTTTCTCGTACTTTGCCTTAACCCTTCACCAAATTGGCGACAAAGCATAAACACCATTGAGGCAGCAACAACGGTATTGAGAGTCTTATAAGATAGCCACCTACCAAAGGTATATTTGTCTTGCGCAATACTCTCTGTAGCAACCATCCAAACACTACTAAATAGCCCTATAGCACCGAGAATAACAAAAAACGTCACCATCCCCTTTGTTAATGGCACCTTTTTGTAAAGAACATAACCAAGCAATAGGTAACCGGAATACAGCCATAATTGGTGGCTCCACGGACCATCGATTCGAAATAGAAACAAGGCTGTTGTGAGTATCCATATTGATAAGAAAGCAAAAATCGCTAGGTCATCCGTTTTTTGAACCAGAATCTGAAAAAAGGGAATGACAAAATAAAGGGGAATAAAGTAGTAAAAAAAACCAAGATGATAATACGTTTCTTTATGGAGAACATTTTTCAACGTGTCAAATGCCACACTAGAATCATAACCACCCTCAGACCACCCTGATAAATAAGCGTAAAATAGAGACCAGATAATAAATGGAATCAAAACTTTACCAAGGCGCCGACTGACATAATATTTCGCATTAAATGGCCGAGTGTCGTTCAACATCAACGCCCCAGTAATCATAATAAACACTGGAACAGCCCAACGACTAAAACCGTTCACCGTAATCGCAACAAACCATTCATTCATCGGAATGGTACCTAATTCATGTCGATAAGGTGCGAGGACGTGAATAGCAATAACCGCAATCGCGGCCATACAACGAAGTAGGTCGAAGAAAAAAACTCTTTTTTCCATTGGTTTTCCAGATTGTGGTCAAAAATAAAAGAATGAGTACTATGATAACTTGAGTATCATTTGATCATATTACATAAGAAAAGCTTAAGGGATAGTCAGGATGGTGTAAAAAACGCTCGCAAATTTATGTGAGCGCCTAAATTACTTAGTTGGTCGCTATCGATTTTGCCGATTTAGGTAGGTAAATAGAGATAAAGGTTGTTATTGCTAAGAAAGCAAATGAGACCCATAAACATGCAGCCAAGCCCGCTAATTGGAAAACCCAGCCAGATAGTATCGTTCCGATCAACCTTCCCATAGCGTTAGCCATATAATAAAACCCCACATCCAGTGAGACACCATCGCCTTTCGCATAACTAACAATCAAATATGAGTGCAGTGATGAGTTCACGGCAAAAACGGCACCGAATACCATCAAACCAACAACAATGACGAGTTCTGGTTGCCAGTCCATTTGAACAGCATAGGCCACTAACCCCGTTATAATGGCAAGTAACGCAGCCCACATTATTGCAGCAGAACCATCTGGCACCTTACCTTGCCCTTTGCCTGTAATTTTAGGAGCAATACTCTGGACAAACCCATAAGCAATCACCCAAAGCGCTAAAAATCCACCTACCCACAAATGGCCCCAACCAAACGTTGACCCTAAATACACGGGTAACGCCACGACAAACCAAACATCTCGAGCACCGAATAAGAACATACGCGCCGCAGAGAGGATATTGACACTTCGCGATTTAGAAAAAATTTCTTTAAATTTAGGCTTACTCTTTGCTTTCCCTATGTCACTTTCTAAAGCAAATAGGCTTCCCATAAGTACGAAAGAAAGCACACCAGCCATAAGCAATACCGAAGACTGAAATCCAATAAAAGACAACAAAAGTCCACCGATAAAGAAACCAGCACCTTTCAACGCATTTTTAGAGCCCGTTAAAATTGCTACCCATTTGTAAAGCGCCCCTTGTTGGTCATCGGGGACCAGCGTCTTGATAGCGCTTTTGGCACTCATCTTATTTAAATCTTTAGCAATGCCTGAAACCGCCTGCGCCGCCATGACCCATGGAATAGTAAGCCATGCACTTGGTACCGCTAACATTACCAAGGCACCAACCTGCATTGCCAACCCCACATTCATTGTTCGGTTTAAACCTAAACGCGCCCCTAACCAGCCTCCAACTAAATTGGTTATTACGCCAAAGAACTCATAAAACAAAAAGAGGGATGCTATCGCAAGTGTGCTGTACCCAAGATCGTGAAAATAGAGCACCACCAACATACGAAGTGCGCCATCTGTAATGGTAAAGTTCCAATAATTGAACGTAACCAACATATATTGACGAACACTTTTGTTCAAATTTGAAAACATAAGTTAATTCACTGTAAATAAAGACATAAACCATCGCTCAAGGAACCATGTTACATCTGAATTGAAGCAAGGAAAGCTTTAGGATCATGGCAACCCAAAAGCTCTGTGCACGGGCTAATCAAAGTTTGAACTATTTACTAACTTGATTAATGTACTCAATCTGAAGAGGTTTAGTAAAAGCGCCTGGACGTAGCGCTTGAACCTCCGATTTGATCCTATTCAGATCCCAATCAAGCTCTAGCAATATATGCGCGGCGAGTAGCCCTGTACGACCAGAACCACCCATACAATGCAACACTACGTTACCGCCCCGCTTTAATACTTCATGCACCTGAGGACTAATTACCTCCCAGCGAACATCGAATTGCTCATCAGGCGCTTCATCGTCTCTAATTGGTTGATGGAACCAAGACATGCCTAATTGCTTCGCTAACCTTGGCAATTCTGCTACTCCCGCTTTTTCCATCTCATCGAATTCCAAAGCTGTCACTATTGCCTGTACACCAGAAGATTTTAATTCTTTAAGCGAAGTCTCTAGATCAACCCCTTTGGTTCCTGGGCAAGGCGTTAGAATAAGCGCGGCATCATTGTCCGCTACGTTAAGCTGCCAAATTGGATGTGTCATTTTAAAATACCTTATGCTAAGCCGACTTTACGAACTAACTCTGACGTTCGGGTTGCGTAACCCATTTCGTTATCGTACCAAGCGTAAATCTTGACCATACGAGTTCCGACAACCATGGTAGACAAAGCATCAACAATCGTTGAGCGTGGATCACCTTTATAATCAATAGAAACCAACGGACGTTCTTCAAATCCAAGAATACCTTGTAAGTCTCCCTCAGAGGCCTCTTTTAGTAGAGCGTTAACTTCTTCAGCTGTCGTATCGCGCTTCACATCAAAAATAATGTCGGTCAAAGACGCATTAGCCAGAGGAACACGAACGGCATGGCCATTAATTTTTCCTTCAAGTTCAGGGAAGATTTCAACTATAGCGGTTGCAGAACCCGTGGTGGTTGGGATCAAACTCATACCACATGCACGAGCACGGCGAAGGTCTTTATGGGGTGCATCCAAAATGGTTTGTGTATTGGTTAAATTATGGATTGTAGTAAAGGAAGATTGCTCAATGCCAAGCTTCTCGTGAATGACTTTTACCACAGGTGCAATACAGTTTGTGGTGCACGACGCTGCAGTGACAATTTTATGCACTGCTGGATCAAATATATGTTCATTTACTCCTACAACAATATTGGCAACCCCTTCTTCTTTTACTGGTGCTGACACGACAACGCGTTTAACACCCTGGGCCAGATACTTGTTTAAGTGAGAAACTTTACGATGAACACCCGTCGCTTCAATGACCACATCACAACCAGACCAATCTACTTCATTAATATCTTGCTGCTGACTCGTAGCCACTCTCTTGCCATCAATCACCATTTCAGAACCATCCACTCTCACCTCGTGATGCCAACGTCCCTGAATCGAGTCAAATTCTAACAGATGCGCTAAAGTCGCCGTATCGCCCGCAATATCATTAATATGTACAAACTCCATGTCTGGCCAGTCATAAGCCGCGCGTAAGGCTAAGCGACCGATTCGACCAAAACCGTTAATTCCTACTTTAATCGTCATAAGTAATCTCCTTGTAAATAATCTTATATAGCCGTATCAGCATCTATTTGGACGGCTCTTCATCGCATTCAAACGTTCAATGTCAGTTTTGTATTGCTCCATTAAACAATTAGATTGTTTCAATCCTTCAATTACTTTCTCTAACCATCGAGGTAATTCAGCGGCAACACGGTAATACACCCAGTGTCCTTTGCGTTCATCCTGTAATATCCCAGACTGGCGCAATTGAGCTAAATGGCGGGATATCTTAGGCTGACTCTCCCCCAGTGCCTGAGTCAGTTCGCAGACACACAGCTCTCCTTCTCTTGCAATCAATAGCAAGCATCGAACTCTAGTCTCATCTGACAACATTTTAAAAAACTGATTAGGCAACATAATTCAAACCAAATATATGGATATACGTATATATTATACGACCATAATTTCAGATCAATGATCAATGTGAATTGTCATCAAATCTTCATATGAAAAGACGGGCTTATTCACTCGGCAGAAAAAACGACATTCGCTATCTCAATTTAATATGGGCAACATGAGTGATATGCTTACTTCATTCATTCTTTATACCCGCACCTTAAGTGAAAAAATTAGGTAATTATGATCACGGCAAACCCAATCCAAGAATCAGACTATCCAGAAATCATGCACGGTAAAATCAATAATTTCTGGCAAAAAAGAGAGGAAGGCTTTGTACTAGGAAAAGGCCAAAAGAACCTGTATTGGGTGTCCGTTACTTCGGCTAATCACACCAAAGCCATTGTGGTTGCAAATGGTCGTGTGGAATCAGCATGGAAATATCAAGAACTTCTTTATCACTTTTTCCAATTAGGTTACGACGTATACTCGTTTGATCATCGCGGGCAGGGTTTATCCGACCGACTAACCGAAGACAGACAAATTGGACATGTGGACTCCTTCTCACATTATGTCGATGACATGGCCGAATTAGTTGATGGCTTTAAACTTGGGAGATATGACCAGAAATTTCTCATCGCACATTCCATGGGAGGCGCAATTTCTACCCGATATTTACAGTGCTACCCCAACCATGGTTTTGATCGCGTAGCACTCAGTGCCCCCATGTTTGGTGTTAATATGTCGCCGCTCTTGAAGCCCATTGCACCATATTGGGCGTGCCTTGTTAGCCTTATTAGTATTAAACCTGATTATCTAACCAAAAATAGGGAATATCGAGCGAAACCATTTAAGCTCAACCCACTGACATCCAGCAAAGTAAGATACAAATGGTTTAGAGACCTTTACGAAGATATGCCTCAGCTCAAAATTGGAGGGCCTAGCGCTCACTGGATTTGGCAAGCACTATCCGGAGCAGCAGCATGCATCAAAAATGCTAAAAAACTGGTTATCCCAACACTACTTATTCAAGCTGAGCGGGATGATATCGTCAGTAACCAAGCCCAATTAGAATTTATTGCATCACTGAGCATAACTAACAAAGCTTCAAAATTAGAGATAAGTAAGGGCAGCAAACACGAAATTTTATTTGAGAATGATAAAATAAGAGATGAAGCTCTATCGATGATCCATCGTTTTTTTGAACAAGATTGATAAACTGAAAATAGGGAAAAGAAGATTAACAATTTTACCCTCTTTTTCATCTGTGTTTTGCCCTAAACTAGCTACTGCTAGAGTCAAATAATTAATTAATAGAGAGTTGTATGAACCGACTAAACGATACGCAGTTTCAAATTGTCGCCTCTGATCTAGATGGCACCCTTCTCGCTCCCGATCACCAATTAAGTGACTTCAGTAAAAAAACACTCCAAGAGCTGCATTCAAAAGGTTTTACCTTCGTTTTTGCGACAGGTCGCCACCATGTGGATGTCGCTCAGATTCGCGAGCAAGCAGGCATACCAGCCTTCATGATCACCTCAAATGGCGCTCGTGTACACAATCAAAATGACGAGTTAATGTACAGCAAAAACGTAGATGAAGAACTTGTTCAGCCCATTGCAGATATCATCAAAAAAGATCCAAGAATTCGCATACATGTTTATCAAAATGATCATTGGCTAACCAACAGAGAAGATGACGACATCAAGAAATTTCATAAAGATTCGGGGTTCCAGTACACGCTTCTAGATGCAGACAATATGCCCACGGAAGGTATTGCCAAACTTTTCTTTGTCTACCCAGACCACGAATACTTAACCCAGTTTGAAGATAAACTGAATGCACAATTTAAAGGCCGAGTGAATGTTGCCTTTTCGACACCTACCTGTTTAGAAGTGATGGCGGACGATGTATCTAAAGGGGCCGCATTAGAAGCAATTGCCCATTCGATAGGATCCACGCTTGAAAATTGTATCGCTTTTGGCGATGGAATGAATGATGTTGAAATGCTATCGATGGCTGGCAAAGGCCTTGTGATGGAAACTTCTCACGAAAAGGTAAAACAAGCACTGCCCAATAATGAAATTATCGGTTCCCATAAAGATCATGCCGTTGCCCAGTATCTGAATGAGCACTTGTTTTAATTCAATGTCTTATATTTGATTAAAGGTAGCAATTTCGCTACCTTTTTTAGTAGTTATGACATAATGATTGAAACGTAGTTAGATGGATTTACTTTATGAAGTTATTACCTATTTCAATATTACTGGTATTAGTTAGTCTCATCCAGGCTTGCTCATCATCATCGGAAACATCCGTTCCTTCACAAAAAAATAAAACGCAGATTTCTCTTAACGAAGAGGCCGATACACCCAAAGCGCCTACGTTTATTATGAGAGGAATCCTCACCGTCGGTCATGAAACTCGAAGTTTCATTCCTTGCGGCAGTAATCAGCAATATTGGGTAGATATGGGCACTGAATCATTTAATGAAGCCATGGGGCTTAGCCGTGAAGCATATCAGCCCATGTATGCAGAAATGATCGGTCACCTTGAAGGGACATCTGGCGAAGGATTCGATCATGACTTTTCGGCTCGATTCGTCGTTTCAGGGATTAATTTCATCACAACAGAAAATACCAAACGTTGTGAGCAACCATTTCGCTCAACAAAAGCTTTTGGCAACGAGCCGTACTGGTCAATGGAGTTTAGCGATGATAAAACACGTTACCAGCAATTTGGCGCTGATGAGAGAGGATTTTCACTCTCATCTACTCGTTTAACCCCGACAGAACGTAAATATCATTTTGGACAGGGGCAACTTACTATTACGAAAGCAATGTGTAATGACTCGATGAGCGACAGTATCTATGGCTGGAGCGCGACGTTTAATGACAAAGATGAAGAAAAGCAAGGTTGCGCAACCTTGGCGAACAAAGATGCCACATTAAAATGGGTCAACAGCTATTTTGCAACAAGTACTAAATCAACTGGGTTCAGTATTGAACTAAAATTATCTTCTGATCATACGGCTACAACCACTTATTCTTACGCGGCTGGATTGCCAATCCAAGAATCGGGTTATTGGCAGCAATTGAATGATGAACAGGTTCAAGTAGTGATGACGCACCATCAAGGACAGCGGATAGTCGCTGAGCGCCTATTTACACTGCAAGGCAACCAGATAGTGGCTAAACACGAAAAAGTGAATGGCAATGTGTACCCTATCGCAAATGGTGGCTTAACACTTTATAGAGACAAGCCATAAAATGTCCCAAATAGAATCACAATTAAAACCGTGCTTAAAATGCGGTTTTAAGTTTAATTGCCTGTGCGAAGAGACTCCGTACCTTGAAAGTAAGGTTAACATTGCATTATTAATGCATCCCAACGAAATCAGACGTCAAACAAATACAGGTAAATTGGTTTCAAAGAGTTTACCTGAAACGCTCAGGTTTACGTGGGATAGAGTCACACCACCACAGGAACTAATCCAACTTATCAACAGCAATAACTTTAGACCGATACTGATATTCCCCAGTGAAGACAGCACTATACTTGACGATAGAATAATCAATAAAAACGAGAGACCACCTCTGTTTATCATTTTAGATTCAACATGGCAGGAGGCGAATAAGATGATACGAAAGAGCCCATGGTTACAGACCCTAACAATGATGAAGTTATCAGGTACATTAAATTCAGATTACTCATTACGACGCAATCAAGATAGTGGTCACTTATGTACATGTGAAACAGCATGTGAATTATTGAGGCTATCTAATGAGCCAATAAATGCCGATAGATTAAATGTTTTTTTTCACCACTATTTGGCGATATTTAAAGCAGACAGAAGCGGTCATAAGCAGATGACCTAATTGGAAATATCTGAAATA
>LLEJ01000104.1_pt1 | contig 12217 bp, 10 predicted proteins | sample 595831 | NCBI WGS metagenome assembly LLEJ01 (sample SAMN02919310, study PRJNA255460) | bioreactor metagenome | biome: chemostat; feature: culture 2011_10.1; material: sediment; isolation source: day101 10degC chemostat 2011 inoculated with Wadden Sea sediment taken from... | place: Germany: Bremen... | reverse complement strand
TGAGTATGCGGGCCGGCTGCTGGCCCGACTGGTGTTTCACAATTCTCACCCCAAACAGAAAGATCTTTGTTGCTCTCCTTGCGATAAAATTGCTTTGCTGGAATCCCAAAAATCGACTGGCTTTCCTTATACTCGCTAAAGATACGATGAAGAAGCTCGCCGAACGGAACGGGACGCATGATGTCTCCCATGATAAATCTCCTTGATGCTATAATTGCTTGTTTGGTTACAGCCAGTACATTTCGTAATGCAATGTGTGGGGCTAAATATGTCGGTCTCAAAGTGATAGGTCGAAAAAAATCAACCAACTATATTTAATAAAGAGCAACTACTGAGCCAGATATTAAAATCGAGATCATCAAGTCGATTGTTCTAAGTTAAATTCGTGACAGAGGTCGAAACTAAGGTCCATTATGTGAGCGCACGCACCTGAAGATAAAGCGTTTAATAATGAACAAGATAAGTTGGAAATGATTATGATTCTTAGTCAAGGTAAAATACCTATCAAATTAATAAATAACTATCACTTTGATACCGTTTATTTTGATAGGTATTATCAGAAACAGAAACATTCAGAAATTATTTAATATAGAAAGGTGAAATGTGATTTATTCTCAATAACAAGATAAAATCAAATAAACTGCCTAAATTTTTACACAGTATAATTATTAACTGGTGATAGTGGCGTATTATCATTTTGATAAAAATTCTCTATCAACTCTCATAATGATACTAATAAAATTGGGTATGGTTTAATACGTCAGCTTCAACGCCGACAAAGTGCGTCATAGGCTTCTTGCGTGTCAATATCGAGCAATATTTCTGATTCCTTCATTCCCACATATTTCACTTCGCCACTCAGTATCAATTTCTTCATCTTACTGTCCAAAGGGGCATTGGCTATCTCAGCCGCCATAGAATAACAGAGTAAAACCGGGTGCCCTGGGGCTTGAACTGTGCCGGGGAAGACTGTACGTTGGCCGCGCTCATCCCACACTCTCTGATAGATATCGGCAGAGACACATGGCATATCACCATGACATATAAAGAAATTTTCCGTTTCAACTTGGTTAACACCATGCTGAATGGAGCTAAACATTCCCTGTTCGAATTCCGGATTTACCACCACGGCTATATTGTTGTTGTTCTGATAGCGTTGGGCCAATTCATTACCTCGGTGACCCACGACAAGTATTACTCGAGCGCAAAAGCCAAGTGCATTTTCGATACTTTCATCAAGGATTGTATGGTGAAGGTAAGGTAGCATCATCTTCCAGCGTCCCATTCGAGATGACAGGCCAGCAGCAGGCATTACGCAGTCTACATGTTGACGTTGAACCATTATTTTACCCATTTATTAGCATTAATCTCATTAAAAGGAGGCCATATAATGTTGGGGTTTGACGACCAAGAACGACCTTTTTTATCATTTAAGGCTTCCGTATCAAAGCCGCTTGTTATTTCACTTGTAGGCGGTGGTGGTAAAACATCAACGGCGTTTTGGCTTGCCAATCAATTCAAAAAAAAGGCCATCACGTTTTTATTAGCACTACAACAAAAATGTATTTACCCGACAGTGAACAAGCTGACAATTTTATTAACCTCCACGACACCAACGAACAACTAATAACATACCAGCACTTGGATTTGTTAGAGCCAAGTATCACTTTTTGTTATAAAAATAAAATTAAAACAGATAATAAAAATGACAAAATTAAAGTGTCGGGTGTCACAAGTCAATTTATTGATAATTTAAAAAATGACTCCCCTTTCACAGTTTTTATTATTGAGTCAGATGGTGCTAAACGTTTACCAATAAAGGCACCTAATAGGCATGAGCCTTGCATCCCGAATACTTCGGATATAGTTATCGGTGTCACTGGTGCAGAAATTATTCATACTCGGGCGATACCCGAGAGAATTCATCGATGGGACACGTTTTCTGCACTGACCCAATGCTTGGATGGCGAACTCATTGACCACCGAGTACTGGGAAACTTGATTGAACATCAACATGGAATGTTTAAGCACGCTCCCAAAGATGCCATCAAAATTTGGTTGATAAACAAGCTGGATCTGGCCACTGATTACGACAACATAGTAACGTTAGCCAATAAAATTATCAGCGAAACCACAACACTTGATGCCATCTGGCTTGCGACGATGAACAGTCATACGCCGATTAAAGACGTACTGACGAGAAACTCGCCCATAAAGCGCTCGCCATGAGAACTGAGGTCATGATTAATGAACATTTTTGCAAGAGCTGCACAATTAGAAGAAGAAAACGTTCCATTTGCACTAGCAAGCATCATTGAAACACGTGGGTCAGCACCGCGTCATTCTGGGCAGATGATCGTTAAAACTGACGGCACCATTATTGGCACCGTTGGTGGTGGCATGATTGAACGCTATGTGATTGAACAATCATTGGAAGCGATGTCGGAAAGAAAAGCTCGAGTGGTCAAAGGTCGAATGACTCAATCTGGTCCTGAAGCGATGGGAATGGATTGTGGAGGTGCGATGAGTGTGTTCATTGATGTGTATGGCCTGCGCCCTAGCCTTTTGTTAATTGGCGGCGGTCATGTTAATCGAGCGGTCGCGCACGCGGCGCACGTGCTTGGTTTTGATATTACGGTTGCCGACGCATACGAAGATAGCCTTGCAGAAGAACATTTTCCAGAGGGGACCAAATGTATCCTTGGTAAGAGCATGGAAGATGCTATCGATAAATTGAACATTACCGAAGAGAGTTTCGTGGTTATCGCCACGAACCACCAAGACAAAGATGCTATCTCAAAGATCGTGAATCGTGATACTCGATATACGGGTCTCATGGCGAGTCGTCGCAAGGTTCAGACTCTGTTTAATCACCTTAGAACCTGCAATGTCAGCGAAGAACATATCCAAGCAATACACTCTCCTATCGGGTTTAATATTGGTGCGGAAACCCCAGACGAAATCGCCATCAGTATCATGGCTGAAATCCTTAAGGTTAAACATCAGTCTGCTGGCGGATTAATGAAAGATGATCCCCGTATTAATCGCAATAGGTTGGTTCTTATTCGAGGCGCGGGAGATATTGCTACAGGCGTCGCCATTCGCCTGAAAAATTCAGGGTTTAAAGTCGTCATGACGGATATTTCACAACCCACAGTAATACGTTGCACCGTCTCTTTCGCCCAATGCTTGTACGGTGAACCTTCTACCGTGGAAGGGGTCACTGCTAGAAAAGCAAACAATTGTAAAGACGTTTATAAGATAATCGACGACAACGAAATCGCCGTTATGGTTGATGAAGAATGCTGCTCTATCGACAAACTAAAACCAACTTTTGTGATCGATGCGATTCTCGCGAAACGTAATCTAGGCACTCGCCGCGATATGGCGCCAGTCACCATCGCGCTAGGCCCTGGTTTTACGGCCGGTGAAGATTGCGACGCAGTAATAGAGACAAATCGCGGCCATTACCTAGGTCGAATTATCTATAACGGTGTCACTCAAGCCAATACGGGAATTCCGGGTAATATTGCCGGTTATACTCACCAAAGGGTCATGCGTGCAAGCAATGATGGCGTTATGCATAATCATGTCAAACTGGGTGATATTGTAGAAGAAGGAGATGTCGTCGCTCATGTTGGTGACAACCCAGTCATCGCGCCACTAAGCGGAATGGTTCGAGGGTTGCTGAATGAAGGGCTCACGGTCACTGAAGGATTCAAAATCGGCGATATTGACCCTCGAGGAATCGAAGCCGATTATACAACCGTGTCGGATAAAGCCAGAGCCATTGGTGGTAGTGTGTTAGAAGCGATGCTTCACCTAGAACATACTGAATTGAGTTAATCTTTCAGCGTAAGATTGTTTTATTAACCCATTAATAAAAATCAAAAAACCACTCTTATACGAGTAATGCTGTTAACTTAAGACGTCAAATTCCGTCATCCTCACGAAAGTGGGGATCTAAGTGGTAACCGTTCACCAGTCCTCATTGGCCATAAAAACCTAACACGGAACACTCGGTCCACAGTTCTTCTTCGCTTGTATGTACAGACTCATGCAAACGGAGAAAAGCCGAAAAGGTATCGCTAGAATAATTTTTAACAATCCTTACTTTCATTGACCCTAACAAACTTTACGACAGAATCGCTCGGTGATCACATATATAGCGGTGGTCTATTTGCAAGGAAATGGACAATTCCGTTTTAGCATGATTGCTAATTTAGCTACTCATGAATTATTCAAAGTATGGAAAAAATCGTTTATGGGAGTGTCCAGTGCCACCGGAGCGGATCAATCAGCGCCTACCACCCTACCTAAACCATTGTGACATAGACACTTAACCCAAAGTAAACTGAAAACGCCATGCATTGCGAATCACTCTTAAGAAAATTGTTATTGGAACTGGTTGAATAGTTCCAATAACTTCATGCACTTACACTTTGTATCTAGTTCATCAAATCGACGAGTAAACCTTTTGTCATTAGTTACAATATAGTCAGCTTCAAGAGCTGCTAAATCTGCAATTAAAGCGTCAATCGCGTTTTTAGCCTTCGAATTCCCCAAATGCTGTGTATAGAACTTACCACTACCAACTCTAGACACATCAGTAGGTGAGATATCCGCAACAAAAGCACTATTATGAACTCGACGAACCATTAGATCCGTAGGCTCTTTACGATAAGGGCTTTTCTGTAACTCTCGTTCTATAGCAATAGGCATTAAGACTTCAATTTGTTTTTATTTACAAGTGACACAAGTGAATTTAGCTTTCTTATGTCTTGATGAAGCTCATCATATACATTGTTATCTAAAACTACTTTCTTCATTAACTCTCTCGTTCGCATATCAACTCCCAATTAAGTTGTGAGCAATATTACCACCTTGCCTAAACCATTGTGCCGTAACACTAAAGCTGAATCAAAACCAAGATTCCAAGCGTTGCGAATTCGTCTTAAACGCTTTTTATAAGCCCATTTCTGTAGTGATATAGCTTACGGTATGACCACCGCTATACATAGACTTAATTAGGTCGTTCATTAACGGCAGTTCTACTGGAGATGAGAATCGCTTTGATTCAAAAACTGACAGTACTTCAGTATTAAACGGATCTTCCTTGACCAGAAGTTCAGGGTATCGATCTGCAAACCAGAAGTAGTAGCACATCGTTTCTGGTACCCATTTACCTTTAAACTGATGATACATATACAGCCCTTCAAGTATCGACAGGTGATTAAATAACACTTTAAACTCTAAAATGTCGTCAATATCTTTGGCTGCATGCTTGAAAAAATTTCTACTTTTAAATACGTGATTTCGCCATTCTTTTTTCTTTTCAGGTTTAATCCAATCACTTTCCCTAATTGGACCTTTAATACCTTGTTTCTTACCTAAATCACTGAAAACTTGATTAGCAGCCTCAACAAGCGTATGAACAGATACCTCATCGCCTTCATCAAAGAAAAGTCGAATTGCCTGACGAAACTGACGTTCAGCCGCATCAAATTTACTTAGTCTTATAGTATCCATATTTCCTCGGACTTGGTTGGGCTTATAACGCTTTCTATACGCCGATTAGCCGTACTTCATGAAAATATAATGCGGTTTTTCTTTTAAGCCTTCAACTTTAAATCAATAGCTTAGCGAAAAAGAGATAAGTTAAATTGCAACGTGAGTCATAACTTTTTGATTTGTTGCACTCGGATAATTTTTAGTAGGGAAAAAGCCCATTAATAGGGTGTGAGTGAGTAAAAGATCTAAGCAACAAAGGGGCATTTTCAATTTATAAAATGCCAACTGTAACGTTTCTGGACATGAAACGAGCTAGAACTATAGCGCTAACAAGCTTCTGCCTGATTAGAAAAAGTAACTATTGACACCATAGTCGTTTGTTAGTTTTAAACCACTCCACCAAAACCTTTCATTTCGCCAAGAACTGTTGCACCAAGGAAATTGATGAGGTTACTACCGATCATTAGCCCTTCTTTTTTCTTATAAGTATGAAATACACCGACTAACTTAGGTACAGTCCAATCAGTTGAAGTTTCATAGCCTGCCGGCCACGCAAAAACAGCACCGCCGCTCATTCCATTGGGGCTAGGAGGTGTCACACGTTCATCGGTACTAGGGTTAACAGTTCGTTTAAAACTAAAGTGAATGACCGAACTAGTCGTTGGACACAATTCCAGTGAGTCATAAATTTCTTTCTGTGCTGCAACACCCCGAAAGTAGTAAAGCTCTGATTTGAAACCATCAGGTTTCTTTTTAGATTTACTTGCAGGGTAACCAACAACAGACACAACACTCAATTCTTCGGACGAGACTACTAATTGCGATTTAGTTTGGGGAAGGGGCACAAAGTGATAGCAGAGTTCGCAAGCAAACTTGGAAGACAACCGAATATAAGCCATATCGACAGTGTCATCAGTGCGGGATATTTCAGGAGGTAGATCTATGAACGCAGTATAACCATCAATTTCACTTAACCCACTTGCGGTAGGAACTAGTAGTGTCCCGTTCGCCATGTCGTCGGTAACATGTGCGGCGGTAAATAGAAATGGGTGGTTATTCAAATCCACAAACACTGCTGTTCCTATTTGTACAATACGCTTGGGAACATCTGTTTCGATATAAATTGGAACTATTGATTTATCAACTTCCACTGAATTCTCCTTTAAAAACTAACGCTAATTAGACGGCTAACAGCCGCCTTTAACTCTCACATAATGCCGTCTTTCACTCACTGGCTCAATTAAAAAAATCAATACCTTAACAACAAAGCAAGGGAGTTAGACTGCTAAGAGGTGCATAATTTATAGATAAGCTAAATTCGGATAACTTCATGTAGGGTAAACTCACATTAACAAGATATGAATGAGTACTTACTCTGAATGACTTTGGGGCAGATGTGAGTTGACTGGCGGTATCAACCAAATGTGATCACCAAGCGATTCTGTCGTACCTTAACTACCAAGCGACTTTGTCGTTAGCCTAATTACCGAGGGAAATTGACGGTCCTACTTTTTACGTAATCCTTTGACTATCACTGTGAATTAGTCAAAGGGTGTATAGGATGATCGTTATGGATGCTAAATCTCAACTTACCGTGGATGTCATTGCTAAAGTGGCACTTAACAAAATCTCTATTCTCAATGCCTCGAAACTGCTCAATAAATCCCCCCGAACCATTGAACGTTACCTCAGGCGATACCGTATCGGTGGTATTCGTTTCGTTGTTCATGGCAACACAGGAAGAGCACCCGCTAATAAAATCCCCGTGACCTTAAAGAAGCAAGTTCAAGCTCTGATAAAAGCCAAGTATTACGACTTTAACATGCTTCATTTGGCAGACATGCTGGAAGTGTTTGAAGGCATCAAAGTAAAGCGAGAGACACTTCGTACCTGGGCGCACGAAATCCATCATGTAAAACGAGCTAAACATCGCCGCTCCAAAGTAAGAAGACGACGAGAGCGCATGGAGGCAGAAGGCTTAATGCTGCAAATGGACGGCAGCCCTCACCTTTGGTTCGGGGACAAAAAGTCCTGCCTTATCGCTATGATTGATGACGCAACCAGTGACGTTCATGCGGAGTTCTTTCCTTCAGAAACTACGGAAGGCTGCCTTAAAGTAATGAAGGCTTATATCGAAAAAAAGGGGCTTTTTAAGACGCTTTATGTCGATAGAGCGGGTATCTTTGGTGGACCAAAACGCTGCCACTTCTCTCAGATGCAACGAGCCTGCGAAGAGCTTGGTATAGAAATTATTTTTGCCAACTCCCCCCCAAGGAAAAGGTCGTATCGAACGCGCCTTCGATACGTTCCAAGATCGTCTCGTCCCTGAGTTAAGACTGGCGGGGGTCACCGATATGAATAGCGCAAATGACTACCTGCAAAACACTTTCATCCCTGACTATTGGGCGACAACCCTCACTGTCAACGCTAAGCAGGTGCGCTCGGAACATAGGCCCATTCCGAAACACCTAAACCTCGATGCGATATGTATCCAAAAAGAATATCGAAAAATCCGTCGGGACCATACCTTCAGTTATGGTAACGCAATGTACCAAATTACCTCTCCGTTAAGGCACTCTATCGTGAGTCAACAAGTTGAGCTACGTAAGCAACTTGATGGTAACTTCACCGCTTACTTTGCTGACCGAGAGCTGTCCATTAAAGAGCTTGTTGAGCCTAGCTCTAGGAAAGAATACGGGGAAGAAGTTCAGAAAAAGCTCGATGCTATTGAACTTGCCAAGGAGTTAGGCAATGTGAGAGAAGCTGCTCGGCAGAGCGGTTGCTCTGTCAAAAGCATTCACAACAACCGTCAACTTCTCGAAGCACACGGTCCATTAGCTTTGAAACGTATGTATGGCCAACCAAGGCACAGTAACCGCATCGATGAGAAGACTCGAAGTGTCGTCATCTCATTAACGCTCAAATTACCTCATCTAACATCGATCAGGATCAGTGGTGAGATGAGAAAGCGATTTAACATCTCGATTAGTCACTCAACAGTAAGGAACATCTGGCTTGAAGAAAAGCTGAATACAAGAGAGTTACGGGAAGCTCGTGCCGAGGCATCAATTATCGAATAAGAGCAGAACTGTCATGGTTGACTACTATTAATAAGACTATGACAGAGTCCTTCGGTAATTAGACCGTCAACCTCCCTCGGTAATCACATGGCGGTATCAACCAAACTCATATCTTTCTTGTTCCCACGCTCCCGCGTGGGAATACATACGTAACTCAAAGACGCGAAGCACTCCGCAACTCATCTTCTGTAATTAACTCATTCAAATAGTTAATCACCGTTTTCATCTCTAACTCGTTTTTATCCGTGCAGGTAGCGTAAAGCGTCGAAAGATAGTCGCGGGCGAGTAGGGGGAGTTCGGTGTTGTTTAGGTTTGGAGTTGGGTCAGCATTTGGCATAGTAGCCTCCTTTGAATAAGTGTAACTCACCAAATAGTAAATAAAGGATTATGAGGACATGCACTATAGGATTAAACAGACACCGGATATATGTCGCAAGACCGTGAACCACTGCTAACCCCTGTTGTTATGGAAAAACGCTATGGAAAGATAGAAAACGAACGTTCTATAAACATAAAGACCTTGCATCAAGCGAGGTGACCATATATGTCCCTGAGGTACCAGCTCACAGGCTCAAATATTCCATTGTTCTAGGAAGTAAGCTCGCATCATACATACAGGAACGATTCTTCCCTAAGGACTTTGCTTTGTACATTGCTTGGTCTGCCTGTTCGTAAAGTGTTTCAAATTCTAACTTGTTCGTATCTGAAGTAGAAAACCCAATGCTAACTGTGCCTTTAACTTTAGTTTTAGTTTTATGATGATAGACATCCATTTTCTCAACACTAGAACGTATTCGTTCGGCAGTTATCATTACTTCTTCATTGGTTGTTTCCTTCAAAAAAACAACAAACTCTTCACCTCCCCATCGTGCTACGTCATCGCCTTTTCTCAGCGTAAGTTTAATGGTGTTAGCAATGCATTTTAGTACTTGGTCGCCTACAAGGTGGCCATGAATATCATTCACGGTTTTAAAATCATCGGCATCTATGACCAAAATACCAACACGGTTTGAATTTTTTCCGCTCAATTCAAAATGTTTTTTTACACACTTCAAAAATGCCCGTCTATTTGATATTTCTGTGAGGGAGTCCACTTCAGCTAAATGCATCACTTGATTTAACAATTCTGTATGTTTTTTTGACCAGCGGACACACCCGAAAAGTAATAAAATATAGCCTCCTGTACTCAATACGTCTTCGACTATTTCGAAAACACTTCCTAGCTCAAATAGCTCGCTTAACAAGTTAATTGAGCTAGCTATGATTAAGATACTAATTGATATATAGAGCAAATTGTATACTTCCGTTTGTTCTTTGAAATTGTGAATAGAACACAGAAAATAAATACAGACAGCGAAAATCCCTCCCTCTAGGAGTAGCTCATTTATATCAGGATTCGTTACAGGAAATGCAGCCCAAGCATATATTGATAATATAATCACAAGTGCTATAACAGGTATGACACGATTACCAGCGAAAAGCCATTTCATGGATAGAGTTGCCCCTTTAGACTCAAAGAAAAAGTATGCAAATATACTCTCAGTGTTAACTTCATACGTTATAGACAAAGTTTTCCTTATGTATACTCCGTTTATTTTGAGGTTATTAAGTATGAAACTCAACTACTATCGTAGCTATAGTGTAAATCAGTTACTGTCAAGTTAACTAAATCGAGTCGCCGCTTCCCAGTAGCTCATCTCTTAATTAGCAGTAATATTAGGCCATGTAGCAAAGCCATCAATTCTGCGACTTTTGTAAAATTCGGCACTGCATAAATGCCTTTGTGACTTGAAGGTATTATAAACCAACGAAAACATGCTGAGAAAACACTGAGCGTGTGCCCTACTTTAAATTTGCGCATTTGCCGCTCTCTCACTCTTGTTGGTTCATGAGAACTTTCACATCGTTTGTTGTGATACTTGCTGTTGAAGTGAATTGATTCTGGAACAAGCTCCCTGTGAGCAACATTATCACTGCGCAAACGGGTAACCAATATGCGTCTGTTACGATTTTCCAAGGGTTACGCCTTGATTACTCGTTAATAACCGTTTAAAGAAACACTTTGTCACTTTTCCATATCTTCTTTTCTGCACAAGAATATCGATAACATCACCATCCTGATCTACTGCTCGCCAAAGATCATGGCGCTCACCACGAATGTTAATATACACCTCGTCCATAAACCATGTGTCGCCAAATCGACCAGTATTTTTCTTCAAACGCTTGCTATAGATACGCCCAAATTGATTACACCAATACCGGATAGTTTCATAACTGACGGACACGCCACGCTCTGCTAGAAGGTCTTCTACATCCCTAAAACTCAAGCTAAAACGATAATACAACCAGACGGTATCTTGCTAATTTTTACCACGCCTTATGGACAGATGAATCGCTAAGCCTCAATTATTGTCTAACACTCTATTAATGAAAAAACAGCTTCAGAGTCTGTCTGAAGCTGTTTAGTTAGTCGCTTAATCTGATTTTTATTTTACATAAATACTTATACTGTATTTATGTTGTTACTAGAGCCAAGTTGATCCTAAGACTTAGTTGGCATGGGGATAATCTCAAACAAGCCATCAAAATCGTCCAATGTGTCAATCAGTTGGCCTAATAGCACACTGCTACCTTTAATTCCTGCTTGGCCAGACTCAAGCAACGCGTCCAGTGTTACCTCCCCGAGTACCACTCTTGTGAAGTCGGTTTTGTTGATAATTAGCTCAAAATCAACGGCTGGCAATTCATTAACTTCGATGTTTGCCATATTGGCATTGGATACTTCACCATAGTAAAGCTCACCAACATCTGGATGGTTCACACCAAAGGTGAATTCTAGTCCTGCTGCCTCTGCTTTAGGGGCATTTAGGCTTACCGCGACAAAATCCAAAAACATACCCGTTGGTGTATTGGCAATGACATCAGGTGAGCCCAGTTTAATCGACGGTTGAATCTCACCAGTTCGTAACTCAGCCGCGCCTTGCAGGTAACTGTTACGCCACGCCATTGTTTCTGATTGGTAGCCTTGTTGTTCGAAACTGTCTGCTAGTGCAAAACGATACTCGATGTTGTGAGGGCTGCATAACACTAGGTCATTAAATAGCTGTGACGCCTGTTGGTATTCACCTTTGTCGAAGTGCGATTGGCCTGCGTTATACAACACATCAGCACCAGCTGAATTCACATACACGCATGATTTGTCAATCGATTGAAGTGGATTGGTATTGACCGGATTCATATCATGATAGCCAAGATACAGATTCACTACTGCACGCGCATTGTGGCTGTACGAGCCGTGATAACCGTTGGTATGCCATGTATCTAGCTGCGATTGAGGGACGATTTTCTCTATCTCTCTGCCCACATCATTAATGGTTACACCGTGATTTGCTAGGCGCATCGCCTGATTATGGATAAAGCCATAGTTATCACGTTGCAGCGTCATATATTCAGACACTTCGTTAATGTCAGTTTCGGCATCATTCCAAACTGGTGCCGAGTGAGCGGCATGAATGTTATCAACCAGACCACTATCCACAAAGCGCACCTTGAGCTCGGTGAGGTATTTTGTCCACACCAAAGAGTCACGTACTTTCGCCCCACGGAAGGTGTATATATTGTGCATA
>LLEJ01000103.1_pt1 | contig 12258 bp, 12 predicted proteins | sample 595831 | NCBI WGS metagenome assembly LLEJ01 (sample SAMN02919310, study PRJNA255460) | bioreactor metagenome | biome: chemostat; feature: culture 2011_10.1; material: sediment; isolation source: day101 10degC chemostat 2011 inoculated with Wadden Sea sediment taken from... | place: Germany: Bremen... | reverse complement strand
GGTGACAATCGCATCCGGCAGGATAGGGTATTGAAACTTTATCACTTCCATACCAACGAACGGCCGAGAGACATTGAGGAATTGTTTGGCATAAAAGAGCGCCCAATCTATTTGCGTCACACCGGGCAACAGAGCGAAGTCAGGGAAGTGGCCTTCAAAATCCTGAATATCACTATCCACCTTGATTACCAACGTCGCGCGACAGGGTTCAATTTTCTGCGATAGAATGTGTGGTTTTCTTTTTTTCATTATTTCTATGATTATATAGAGTGAGTACTTAACCCATGTTCGAGTTATGGTGAAATAGAGACTCAATCTCTTTCACCAGGCGTTTTCCCTGACTGTTTAAGGGGATATCGTCAAGGATACGATAACGACGTGGGATAGCAATAGGTTCAAGCCATTGCCTAAGTGATTTCCTGATGTTTATCCAAAATTGCCCTTTGCCAATAGAAACAAGCTGCGCGTTGCCATGTTCGCTTAAAGTGATAACCGCGACTAACTCTAGCCTCACAGAGGTTTCAATGGTAATGACGGCGGCTTCCTCTATCCACTTTAACCCTTGAAGTCGGGCTTCCACTTCGACCAAAGAGACACGTTTCTCTTCTATTTTGATTATACGATCGGTTCTGCCTTTTAATAAAAAGGAACCATCTGCAAATAATTCACACTGGTCACTGGTTTGATACCAGTTATCCGGATCAATATGACCGGACTGCAGAGCAATGCAACCTTCGACATTGAGCCTTGCTTTTACATCGGGGAATAGCTGCCAAGGTGTCATTTCGGTAAATTGTTGTCGGTAACCTATACCACCCGTTTCGGTGCTGCCGAAGACTTCGTAAGGTAGTGAACCCAACAGCTCTTCGCTTTGAATCGCCGCTTTAGGTGAAAGCGGACCTCCGGAAGAAAATACCGTTTTGTAATCTGAATCGGAAGACTCTACATTTAAGCGTTTCAATAGCGCTGGACTACTCACTAATATGGATTGTTTGTCCGCGTGACTAATGACCTGCTCTGGATAGTCTAGGTTTTCTCTAGCAAATGGGCGTTGAGCACAGATTGGCCAAAGGAGTCTGAACAAAAGTCCATAGATATGCTGATGGGATACGGTGCTTTGTACTCGAGAGTATCCTATTTCTTCGCCCCATATCTGTTCTAATTGAGCAATTTCATGATTGAAATGGGATAAGGTCTTTGCCACTGCTTTTGGTTTTCCGCTCGATCCCGAAGTGAAAAGAGTGACTTTGACGCTATCTAGGTTTAGTTCTGAAGCCAAATTAGATTGTGGGACGGATACTATCAATTCAGAAGCAATGTTGAAAACCTCAACGCCGTCAAGTGCCATTAAATTAGGTGTAAAAATGGCCTTGTCATGAATCAGAGCATCAAATTCAGATGAGAGTTCGCGAATCGCTTCTGGTTGATGGTTACCGGGTAATACCAACTCTTTACTTGCGTAACTCAGTGCGAAAAAAACGACCGAAAACCAATAACTGTCGTGAATGCATATTGCCCATCGAGTTTGAGATTTGCCAGAAAGCCACAGAGAATAAAGGTGTACATCGTTAGCGAAATGGGACCACGTTTTGTCGCCAGCAGAACCAAAAGCAAATAGGGAGTCAGCCCTATTTACTTGTGTTAATACAGATGCCAGTGAGCACAGTGGTAATCGTGTGATGTTATTGTTCATGAGAGCCTGTTTGATTGGCTTTTATCTTTTGTTGTACCTGCTTGCGTATAATAAATTCTATAGCAAACAGAAGCCCCATGGCTATATAGCTGATAAAACCATTATAGAAAGTCCAATAGGAGAGCGGCATAAAGCACGTAGATAAAGCAATAGAACCATTGATGAAAAAGAACACACACCATACTTTGGTGACGTTTCTGGTGTACAACACGGCCTTGGGGTCAAGTTGAGGCTCTTGCAGTCGAGCAAACCGCTCTATTAGGCTCTGTTCTTGTGACAAGCTTAGCCAAAAGACGACAAGTAGGCAGGTACTAACGACAACAGGATAATAAGTGAGCCAACCTTGTTGATTCAGTAAAGCGCCCAACGAGAGAAGGATAATTCCGATTCCTCCCGTTACCCATGCTAGATACTTCAGTTCTTTAAGTTTTGATTTAGAACCCGCTAGAATTCGAATTAAAAACAGAAGAATCAAAACGACAGCAATCGCTTCAATCCCAAGTTTGTCGATCCCAAAATAGACAACAAATGGATAGGTTAGAAGCAAAATTGCTGACAGTATTGTCAGCAATTTCATTATTCAGTCTTAAGCAAGTCGTAAACAGAGTCGACGACATCTTGCACTGTTCGAACCGCTTTAAATTCATCAGGCTTGATTTTTTTGCCTGTGACATTTTGAAGATGCACAACGAGGTCAACGGCGTCGATACTATCTAAATCAAGCTCTTGGTATAACTTGGCTTCGGGATTGATGTCCGCTTTATCAATTTCAAACAGTTCTACTAGAGCATCTGTTACCTGATTGAGAACATCTTCTTTGGTTATGTTTGTCATAATAGTTTCGTCAATTTAGCTTGTCTGAGAAGAGATGTAAGAAGCAAGGTTAGCAACAGAGGAAAAGTGTTGACGAGTATTATTGTCGTCGGCATCGATGATAATGTTAAACTTTTTCTTTATAGCTAAACCAAGCTCTAGTGCATCAATAGAGTCTAAACCTAATCCATCACCAAATAGTGGAGCATCGGTTTCGATATCATCAACGCTAATGTCTTCTAGATTTAATGCGTCGATAATCAGTTGCTTAATTTCTATATGTACGTTTTCCACTGTAACCTGCTTATTGTTAATGAAAGGATTCAATCCTTTTTATTTTCAAATAACACTTCTTCAAAATGTTGGTTTAAATTGCGAGCGGCTGATGCGTTTGAATTAGCCTGTCGAAGAAATGATTCTATGACTATTTTACCTTTCACTTCAACATGAAAAAAGGGTTTAGTTGTAGGAACTTGGTACCATTTTGCTTCTTTTGTCAAAAAACTGGGATTTACTGTGATATTTATTATCCTAACGTCCACTTTTGACCGTACCGCAATTTGTGCAGCGCCTCTTTGCAATTTAGTGGATAAACCTTGTTTTGTTCTGGTGCCTTCGGGAAATATCAACAGAACATTACCACCAGAAAATCTTTCATCGCACTGTGTAAATAGTGCTTCTGGTTCTTTATTTGGTATGTATCCTGCGGCTTGGACTATTCGTTTAATAAAAGGGTTTTCCCATATTGCGGCTTTTACTAAACAGTCACACTGCTTAAGTTGAGAAGCAATCAATACATAGTCAATAAGGCTTGGGTGATTGGCAATGATTAAACAGCCTTTGTCTTGTTGGAGCTTCTCGGCACCGGTAATGCTGTAATCAATTGCACCGGTAATCTTCATGATCTTACAAAATAGATCAAAGGTCATCTGTATCAGACGCTGAACCCGATATTCACTCTGGGTCTTGTTGCTGGACAACAGCTGAATAAAAGGGATTAAAACAAAACTGAGAATCAATCCACCAACACCAAAAAGCGTAAAGCAAAATCCAGTGCTGAATACTCGCCAGCATTGATCGGTTTTTATCCATAGTTGGCGCAATAAATTAAGCACTTCTATTCCAACTCCATAGAGTTCGGGACGAAGATATGCGCCAAGCGTGGTCATTACTTAATAAATGTCGCAAACATTTGATTGATTGTGGAAGAGAGTCGAGGGTCCTTTCGTTCGTTTCTGGTATGGATGGGCTCTCGAATTTGGTCATACTGTCATTGCAGCGATGAGTGTTGCGTTGCCAAGTAATGCGGAAATCTTCGCCTGCGGAAAGGACCATCCCAAACGCGTAGGTTGCGAAATGTTCATGCTCAAATTCTTGGTATTCGGCCGGCAGAGGCGCATCAAAATCAACCAGTAATACCTTTTTTTTCGTTAGTTCGGAGATTTCTGTTTTTTCAGACAGATAGATAAACGATTCGATCAATGCCTGATGAAATGTATCTTGGCCTGCGGCAAGTGACGTGACAGGGATAGCCTGTTTCGCCGCAATTGTGGTCAATCCTGCTGCTGTGTTATGAACGGACTGAGAAAACGCCATTGGTGATGCATCGTCTCCGGCTAATATGGACTTTATGAGTTCAACGGTTCTTGGTAATTCACCATGACGACTAGAAAATACGATATACCCAATATTGTGCCGCTCTATTAATTCCAACGCTACTTGAACAGACATTTTACTTAAAGGGCTCATCCGTCTTCGCATCATCGCAGGAATATGATGGATAGGTGTTTTAGCGGATGACTCAAATTCAGGATCGCTTAACCATGTATCCCAGTCATCAGTCGAGGCGATGTTATCTGAAAGGATGTGATATTCGTCTACTTTGAATGTAATGATATTTTTATTATTAGTCATATACTGTTGATTTGTGTGGGTACTATATTAATACTATGCCTGAAATATTTAGAATGAACTTAATTTTACAGGAGTAGTAGCAATGAAATTCTTTAAGGTATTTGTATCTTTACTATTTGTTTTGGTTCTTGCCGGTTGTGGCCGTGTTCAACCAATATTGGATGTCGAGAATACCCCAGTTGCTTATGATCTTCAAAAGAAACAAGTGAAGATGGCGATTATAGAGTCGGCGACGAATCGTGGTTGGGTTGTGAAGAATGCAGGCAACAATGAGGTTGAGCTTGAATTAGACTCTCGTGGTCATAAAGCCAGTGTGCGTGTGCCATATTCTGAAAAGTTTTACTCAATACTGTATGTTAGTTCAGAGAAATTAAAAGCAGATGCTAAAGGGAATATTCATCGCAATTACAATCGTTGGATAAACAATTTAAATGTTGATATTCAAAAGAATTTATCGTTTCTTTCTATTTCTAAGTAACGATATTGTGTCTATGTAACGATATTGTCCGTAACAACAAAAATAATTAATTAGGTTTATTTGTGTCAAATTTCATTAAAGATCCATTTAACGCTCTAGAGGCGAAAACGGAAGCTCAAAAACTCTCTTTTGCTCCCATTGTATTCCACACGGCGAGAACATTGAGGGACTTAGGCATACTCAAGGTGCTTGATGATGCGGGTGACGAGGGGTTAGATGCAGGGGCTTTGGCAGTGCGTTCAAATGTCTCTGAATATGGTGTTAAGGTCTTATTAGATATGGCGATTAGCGCCAATATCGTTCTTTGGAATAAACCTAATTATGTCTTGGCTAATCTTGGTCATTTTATTCTTCATGACGGCATGACCAATGCAAATCTAGATTTCACGGCCGATGTTTGCTACGCAGCAATGATGCATTTGACTGAAGCGATTGAAGAGGGAACACCTGCTGGATTGAAAGAGCTCGGTGATTGGGAAACCATCTATCAAGGGTTGTCTTCATTACCTGAAAAAGCGAAACAGAGCTGGTTTGCTTTCGATCACTTCTATTCTGATCGGTCGTTTCCAGTACTGTTAGAAACTGTTTTTGCTAATAAACCAAAGCAGTTGGTTGATATTGGTGGTAATACAGGCAAATGGGCCATGCAGTGCTGTAAGCATGACTCGGATGTAAAGGTGACTATTGTTGATCTACCCCAACAGCTAGAATTGGCAATGAAAAATGTGGCGGAAAATGGTTTTCAGAAACGAGTTTCCCCTTATCCAGCCAACATGTTAGATAAAAACCAAACGCTGCCAACGGGAGCCGATGTTTGGTGGATGAGTCAGTTTTTAGACTGTTTTTCACCGATAGAAATTCTAAATATTCTAAGAAAAGTTCGTAGCACGATGGAACAAGACGCCACTGTTTATGTGTTGGAACTGTTCTGGGATGCTCAGAAATATGATGCCGCTGAATATAGCTTGAATGCAACATCACTTTACTTCACCTGTTTAGCGAATGGTAACAGCCGTTTTTATCGCAGTGAGGACTTCTTAGAAATTGTTCATGAAGCCGGTTTTGTTGTGAAACAACGCACAGATAATATTGGTCTTGGGCATACGCTGCTAACACTTTCCGCTGCCTAATTAAGAATGAATTACACCAATTACATACCTCAACAATATCGATAGACAGTAGAAGAGTCATTTCTGAAATGAAAATTGAAAAGAAACAGATCGCCATTATCGGAGCCGGGCCTTCTGGCACGATAGCCGCCTCATTGCTTCGGCAAAAAGGCTTTGATGTTGTTGTTATCGAAAGGGATGTTTTTCCTCGATTTTCTATAGGAGAAAGCCTACTCCCTGCTTGTATGGAGATGATAGAACTTGCAGGAATGAGTGATGCAGTCGCGGCCGCAGGATTCCAGTTTAAGAATGGCGCGGCATTTCGATGTGGTGAACAATATCAAGAATTTAACTTTGAGGATAAGTTTACTCCCGGTCCCGGAACGACCTTTCAGGTTCAAAGAGCAAGCTTTGACAAAGTTTTAGCCGATGAAGCGCAGAAACAAGGTGTAGCTATTCGATTTCAGCACGAGGTGCAAGCCATAGAAGTGCGAAATAATGACTCTATCTTGTCAGTGAAGGATAACGTTGGCAATATTTACCAACTACAAGCAGAGTTCGTACTGGATGCGAGTGGGTTCGGCCGTGTTTTACCTAAATTATTAGCACTTGAAAAGCCTTCTTTTTTACCCCCTAGAAAAGCAATTTTCACTCATGTTGTTGATAATATAGAGAGCCTATCGGGCAAGCCTTATTATGATAGAAACAAGATCCTTATAACGGTTCATCCGCTTAACCGAGATGTCTGGTTTTGGCTCATTCCTTTTTCGAACGGGCAGTGCTCTCTTGGCGTAGTGGGAGAGCCAGAAATATTCGGTGAGGGTGATGATCTTTCGGTTCTAAAAAGAATGGTTCAGCAAGCGCCTGAATTGGATGAGCTATTGTCGAAAGCCGAGTTTATTACTGATGTTAATTCCATCATGGGTTACTCGGCGAATGTCAGTACGTTAGCAACAAATCGATTTGCATTGTTGGGTAATGCAGGAGAGTTTTTAGACCCCGTTTTCTCTTCGGGTGTCACTATAGCGATGTATTCAGCAAAACTAGCGGCTGATTGTGTTGAAAAACAGCTCCTTGGTGATGTTGTTGATTGGGATACTGACTATTCCGAGAGGCTAAAAATTGGCGTCGATGCATTTAAAACCTATGTAGATGGTTGGTATACTGGCAAGTTACAAAAGGTTATTTTTTATGAAAATGCAAACCCTAGAATTAAACAGATGATCTGTGCCATTTTAGCAGGATATGCCTGGGACGAAAGCAACCCCTATGTCAAAGAGTCAGAAAAAAAATTGGCCACTTTAGCGGAAATCTGTGGCGGCTGATCTTTTTATGAATACAAAAAAAGCAGCGTTAGCTGCTTTTTTGCGTTCAACTCGTACCTTAAGTTTATTTAATTTGGTATTAGTTAAATAGTTCCGCGTTATACTCAGGATTCATTAAGTTCTTAGCGGAAAAAATAGCATTTATGTGTTCTTCAGATAACAGGCCTCTTTCAAGGACAACTTGTTTAACACTTTTTCCTGTCTCTGCACATATTTTGCCCACAATATCACCTTCATGATGACCAATGAGGGGGTTTAAATAAGTAACAATCCCGATTGAGTTAAATACATAATCTTCGCAAACTGTCTTATTTACAGTAATTCCATCGATACATTTGTCTGCTAAATTAATACATGCATTACTTAATAAGCTGATAGATTCAAAAATAGCCTGACCAATGACGGGTTCCATTACATTTAATTGTAACTGCCCAGCTTCTGCTGCAAACGTAACCGTTGTATCGTTACCAATGACTTTAAAACAGACCTGATTGACAACCTCTGGAATGACCGGATTTACTTTCGCAGGCATAATAGAAGAACCAGCCTGCATTTCAGGAAGGTTTATTTCATTAAGGCCTGAACGTGGTCCTGAAGATAATAGACGGAGGTCGTTACAAACTTTTGATAATTTCACGGCTAAACGCTTAAATGCGCCGTGAACTGTAACATAGGCACCACAGTCAGATGTTGCTTCGATTAGATCTTCAGATGGTACGCAGGCAAGCCCCGTCGCTTGTGCAAGATATTTAACGGCTAGCTCTTGATACCCTTGTGCAGCATTTAGACCAGTACCGATAGCGGTTGCGCCTAAGTTAACTTCTAGAAGGAGATTTGCCGCATATTTTAGGTTTTTGATCTCTTCTTTAAGAAGGATACTATAAGCGCCAAACTCTTGACCTACCGTCATTGGTACCGCATCTTGAAGCTGAGTTCGGCCCATTTTTAATGTATCTCTGTGCTCTTCACTCTTGGCATCAAAAGACACTTTAAGATGTTCAACAGAGGTAATCAGTTTCATAATGCTGTTGTATACCGCAACTCGGAATCCGGTAGGATAAGCACAATTTGTAGACTGACTCTTGTTCACATGATCATTAGGATTGATAACGTTGTAATCGCCTTTTTCATGACCTTTGAGTTCTAGTGCAACGTTAGCAACAACTTCATTTGCATTCATATTTACAGAGGTGCCAGCACCACCCTGATATACATCAGAGACGAACTGGTCCATGCATTTGCCGGTATCTAGAATTAAGTCACATGCCTTAACAATATATTCGCCTACATCCGAAGGGATGGTGCCAAGATCAATATTTGCTTGAGCTGCTGCCTTCTTAGTATAAATCATACCTCTGACAAGTTCTGGTGCATCAGATATCGTCATTGACGAAATAGAGAAATTGTTTTTTGCACGAAGTGAGTGTATTCCATAATACGCTTCTGCAGGAACTTCCAATGTTCCCAATAGGTCTTCTTCAATGCGGAATTTATTTGAATCGTTAACCATGACGGCTACCTTTAATAAGAGTTAAGTAATGCAAGAATAATGAATGTTATTTGTTTCAAGTACAATGCCAAAAAGTAATTTTAGATGCAGTTTTGGCATAGCTATAATTATGGGACTTGAGTAACAGATATATTTGAAAATGCTTCTCAGACGTCGTCACTTAAAAAAAAGAAAGAAAAAATAAAAAAGAAAAAGAAGGGAGCTAAGCTCCCTTTTTATGGCTATAGAAAACTAGATTAAGATGCCACCAAATGCGAAGCCTAGCGCAACGGCCGTCGTAATCGTTACAACACCAGGAATGAAGAACGGATGGTTGAATACATAGTTACCGATACGCGTTGAACCAGTATCATCCATTTCTACCGCCGCCAACAATGTTGGGTAGGTTGGTAGTACAAATAAAGCACTTACCGCGGCGAAAGAGGCGACAGCTGTTAATGGTGCAACACCGATTGCTAATGCAGCAGGCATTAATGCGGTTGTTGTTGCGCCCTGAGAATAAAGAAGCATAGAAGCAAAGAACAGAGTAATGGCTAGCATCCACGGATATTGCTCAAGGATTTGTGCAGAGAATTCTTTGATTTCGCTAATGTGACTAGAAACGAAAGTATCACCCAACCAAGCAACACCGAGTACACAAACACATGCGCTCATACCAGATTTAAACGTTGCGGCGTTTGCGATTTTTGACGCGTCGATCTTAGTTAGCATGACGATGCCCGTTGCCGCCGTTAACATAATCGCCATGATAGCGTCGTTACGTCCGATGGTTGGGTTCTCGATTAAACCAACAGTACCACTTATCATTGTTGCGTAAGAAACCACAGCAACAATGGCGATAAGGAAAATGTACACAGACGTTTTTGCTGTCGGTAAAATAGTGCGCTGTGTTGCGCCTTGTATTTTAATAAGCCCTTTAGCTAAGCGATCTTGATAAACTGGATCGTCCTTTAGTTCGCCACCCATTAGGTTTGCAACAAAAGCACCAACCATACAAGCGGTGAAAGTTGTAGGTATACAAACGGCAAGTAGAGTTAAGTAATCCACACCTAAAGGCTCTAGGATGCCAGAGAAGAATACAACAGCGGCTGAAATTGGCGAAGCCGTGATTGCTATCTGAGAAGCAACAACTGCAATAGACAGTGGTCTAGAAGGACGGATACCTTGTTCTTTTGCCACTTCTGCAATAACTGGAAGAGTAGAAAAAGCCGTATGACCTGTACCAGCAAGTAACGTCATGAAATAGGTTACGATAGGTGCGTAAAAGGTAATGCGTTTCGGGTTCTTACGAAGAAACTGCTCGGCAAGATCAACCAACCAATCCATACCACCAGCCACTTGCATCGCGGCAATGGCAGTAATAACGGACATAATAATAAGAATAACGTCAACAGGAATGTTACCCGCATCGACACCCATAAACATGGTTAATGCGATAACACCTGCACCACCTGCTAAACCGATGCCTATTCCGCCTATTCTTGCGCCCAAGAATATAAAGAGCAGTACGACTAGTAATTCGACAACTATCATATTTTTTTCCTTGATGTAAAAGTTAAATTTAAAATGTGTAAAAAAAAGGGGTATACCTAAACACGGCTCGCTGTTGATTATCACAAATAGGTTACTATGTTAATTTTTTGTAAAATGAATAGTTCTATTTTATTTAGGCATAGCCGTGCCGCAGCAATAATTTAAATTACCTAATAATGATTTTTTATTTCTTGAATACTTTATTCGTATTTAAATGGAAAAGTATTAACAATCTAACAATTGATTTATAGAGTACTAATAGAAAGTCATTTTGAGAAATGTTTCATTTGACAGTCGTATAATAAAATAGCATCACCTAAACCTTTATAAATGTGATGCATTTCTCTTTATCAGGCAGATGCATAGTGTAAGTACTCTACTGTTAGACCTGATCCAGAGCAATAAAGCGACACCACTATGCCGATTTTGTATCGAAACCGTGCAACTCTTTTATGGGGCTTATTTTTATAAGTTGGTTCCATATCGCTTCACATGATGGATGAAGCTTTGAAACGTACCTGTAGACGTAGAGGTCGAGAGGGACGGGTTGCTTTTCGCTGAGAATAACAAGTTTTCCTGACGCCAATTCGTCTCGAATAGTGTAATCCGGAAGCCAACTGATGCCCTTGCCCTGTATGACAAACTCTTTATTCAAGTCGCTCATCGATGAGGTGGATATGGTGTTATTTGTAAGGGAACTGTGTGCTCTTTTCAATGCTCGACCCATATAGCTTTCGGGCGTGTAATCTAGACTCGGTATATTTGAATCTCGGTTTAAGTCGAACAAAGGCTTACCTTGATCATCAACGCCGGAGACACAATACAAATAGCTACGGCCCAAATAAATAGAGCGGTAGGGGGCCACTTGTAATCTATCGTCGTAGAAGGAAAAGAGAAAATCGCTTTTTCCATCAATGAGTTGCTCGATTGAAGTGTCAACCTCATTGGCAACGATAGACAGATTAGTATTCAGCTTTGGATTAAATATTCCTTCGTGTATCTGAGGAAGTATACCGATGGCAATAGAATGGGCTGCGCTCAATCTCACGGTGTGTCGCCCTTGTACTGAGCTGCCGGTTAAGCGATCGATCTCTTCGTCTAATTGATACAGAATGGACTCAGCGGTTGTTTTGAATTGCTTACCTGATGTTGTCAGTTCGATAGGTGTTTTGGTTCTATCAATGAGAAGCAGGTTTAGCTCGGATTCCAAAGATTTGATACGGCGGCTAAAGGCAGGTTGAGTAATGTTTCGTGCAGATGCGGCGTGAGAAAAACTGCCCAATTCGGCAAGCATAATAAAATCACGCAGCCACTTCGTTTCAATATTATTCATTTGTAGCTCCTAAAACTGGTATAGAAGAACCTTGCCTAAGCATATCCTTGCTAACAAAAGATTCAGTGTGCGAATGAATGACATATATGAAAACATTAATTGTTGGCCGTAGCAAGGATTAGCTATACGCATACGGCATGAGAATCAAGTTTTAATGTTGCCATGTACTAATATAGTAGTATTTTATGCTTGGTCAATGCCTTTCTGGGCGCACCATATCACTTTTTCTCATCTCGTCTATAAGTTAGATCACAGTATTGCAATTTATTTCATGCATTTTAAACATAAAGCTTATCGATATTGGCATTTTACAAGGCAAACACACATGTTTATTGTGGACGAATAAATATGACTCTTTTCAATTTAGACATGATATTTATAAGGTTTATAGTCAAGATTAATTTTTCCATGCGATTCTAATGTTTTATATTCTCCGTGAATATAATGTATTTTCGCTTGGTTATTATTAATGGCAATAGATATTGAACTATTACCTCAGTTAATATGCGGTTCAATATCTATTTTCATTTCTAATATTTTCAATTACCCC
>LLEJ01000102.1_pt1 | contig 12323 bp, 13 predicted proteins | sample 595831 | NCBI WGS metagenome assembly LLEJ01 (sample SAMN02919310, study PRJNA255460) | bioreactor metagenome | biome: chemostat; feature: culture 2011_10.1; material: sediment; isolation source: day101 10degC chemostat 2011 inoculated with Wadden Sea sediment taken from... | place: Germany: Bremen... | reverse complement strand
TAGACACCCTATTTCAGAATAAAAGAGGGCGGTCATGATATATCTGTTCTTAGTTATTTTAGGTATTGTTCTTATTGTTTTTTCTCTCGCGACAGATAGAAAAAAAACAACTACTTGGAAGAATACAATAGGACAATCCACGTTTATTCGTTAAGTGGGGATGATGATGCGGTTGATTTCAATACTTTATCGGATAGAACCTTTTGGCAGAGAATTCAGGATAGATTAAGCAATCTCAAGAAGCAAATAGGCTCACTTGCTTCTCTTAAAATAATTTTATTTGTGGTTATACTACTCTTTGCTGGTAATGAAATTAACCAACGTTTCTTACGCGGTAATCTTATTATCATTGAGGTTATTACCGTCATTATTGGTTTGCTATTTGCCTATTCATGGCTACAGAAACGAGAGCGAACGCAATTTGAAGAGGTTTTTCCTGACGCATTGAATATATTGGCAAGTGCCGTCTCCTCTGGTGAAAGTATCATGCATGCCATTATGTATGTTGGCAAAAATTTAGACGGTGATGTAGGTGCTGAGTTTAAGGTCATGGGCGATCGCTTACAGATGGGGGAAGCTCCGGACGAAGTGTTCAGAAAATCATGTAAACGCTTTCCATATCCTTCCTTCTATTTTTTTGTAATAACACTTAGGGCAAACATGCACCGTGGTGGTCAACTTAAAGACGTTATCACACGACTAAACAGGTTGATGTTTGATGCCAGAGCCATCGATAAAAAAAAGCTAGCGCTCACTTCAGAGGCTCGAATTTCAGCCAAAATTGTTGCGTCGATACCATTTATCTTCTTGTTGCTGATGCAATATATCAGCCCATTAAATTACGAATTCGTCATGTTTAGTGAGGAAGGAAGACCTATTTTATATTACGTCCTAATAAGTGAAGCAATTGGTATGACAATTATTGCCGCTTTACTCAAAGGAGTAAGATGATATGGAACTATTTGAAAGTAAACAATTTTATCTTGTGCTGTCGATCTGGTTTCTGGCGGTCGGCATTGCCACGATCGCTTATGTGTTATATGAACAAGTCAAGAGAAGCAATCAACTTAGTAAGATAGGCCTGTCTGAAAAAGAGCATAAAACAGAAAAAAGAAAAAAGGGATTGGAGTCATTAGGTAAAAAAATATCTAATCTCGTTGCCGCATCTGATACTGAAATAGCCAATAAATTCATTTCAGCTGGGATCTATAATACGAAACTTGCCTATCTTTTTGTGCCACTTAAATACCTGTTACTAGTGATTGGCGTAGCATTGGCAATCACTCTGGGGCTGCATTTTCAACTTGAACCATCTCAATACCTTGTATGGTCACTTATATGGGGAGTGGTTGTCATTATTGCTCCCGATATGTACCTGTCGATTAGAACAAGCAACATAAAAAGAAAGTTATCCAGTCAGCTTCCTTATCTTCTAGATATGATGGGTGTCTGTGTTCAAACGGGTATGACAATAGAGTCCTCAATGACCTATTTGGCTCAAGAAATGACTGGCTTCGATATAGATATGGCGCATATGCTAAAACGAACAAATGAGCGGGCTCAAATCGTTGGCTTGGAGAAGGCTATAGAGGAACTTTATATACGAATACCTACTGCTGAGTTTCGCAGCTTCGTGATGACGTTAAGCCAGAGCCTTCGATACGGTTCATCTATTTATGAGGTATTGACTCGATTGGCTATGGATATTCGTGAGATACAGATGTTGGGCCTTGAAGAAAAAATAGGTAAGTTATCTGCAAAAATGTCCATACCACTCATTCTATTTATCATGTTTCCTATCGTAATTTTAACGGCCGCTCCCGGTGTGATGAGGATGATGTAATTGAAGAATCTAATCTTTAAATCACTGTTCTTTGTTTTTCTTCTCAATGGATGTGCCACTAATGGCAACCTGTCCAAGGAAGAGATGGCGGAACAGGCAACGTTTGAATCTAGAGAGCAGATGCTCATTAGCGCTCGAAATCAGGAACGATTAATCGAATTTTACAAAGAGGCACTGGCTAAAGAAGAGAGCAGTGAAAATAAGATAAAACTGATAAACGCCTATATTCAAAGTGGCAATACGGAATTGGCCGCGTTCCATTTAGGGACAATAAAGGTAGATGATTCCAATGTCGCGGAGGTGGTCTTTTTAAGAGCGAAGGTTTATCTAGAGGAAGGATTGATTGATAAGGCTTATAGCAACTGCCAAACCGCGTTATCACAAAGAGATAAGTACCCAGAAGCTGAAAACCTGATGGGTTTGATATTGGCGGAAAAAGGTGAGTTTGAAAAAGCGCGAGACTATTTTCTTTTAGCCAGGGGCCACTATCATGACGACCTGACTATCAGTAATAATCTGGCAGTACTTGATCTGATACAAGAAGATTACGATGCAGTGGTAAAACGTTTGCAGCCAATCTATGCAGCAGGAAATGCGGACAGAAAAATCAAATCGAATCTCGTTTTTGCACTCACAAAAAAAGGGCAGTATAAGCAGGTAGAAACTATACTTAGAGAGCAAGGCTATAAAGAGCAGCAGATACGGACTATTTTTATCACATTGAGAGAAGCGAATAGCCAACTTGCTCGCGTGGCAACCTCAGAAAGTCTTGCGACCGATCTTGATCCGGCAGCAAAAAAACGGATTAAGGTGGTGAAAGGAGAGGCATATGATTCGAAGAACTAAAAGAAAGCAAAATGGTGTTGTTGCAATAGAGTTTGCTATAGGATTTGGCGCTTTTCTGTTGATGATGGCCGCATGGATGGAAATTAGCTATATGGGTTATATATCCGCTATGGGTGATTTGGCGGTTTCAGAAGCGGCTAGAGCGTCAAAAAAAGAAACAGAAGATTATATAGACACCTTTAAAGCGACCCTGACAAAAAGTGATAGCGTCTGGAGCAACTTTGTTGATACGTCGAAGATTCGGGCGAGTGTTCAATATGCAAAGAGTTTGGATGACCTCTACAATATAGAAGACACGTGTTTGCCAGCTTCTAGCGGTAGTATTACAACGTGTGGCTCAGAAACTGATAGCGCCGTTGCCATCTATTACGTTGATTATGAATTCGACGGTATTTTTACCGTGTTTTTTGATCAAAAAACGATATTTAGCCGTGAGATTATTGTGATACAAGAATATGAAAGAACTCGATTCAAAATTAAGAGCTAAGCAGAAGGGCACTTTTGCCTTAGAGCTTGCTTTGATTTCTATGGTTTTTGTCATGATGTTGATGTTTTCTGGTGACGTAGTAACAAAAATTTCAATGAAAGGTAAGCTTGACCGACTCTCGTTTTCAGCGGCAAGTGTGGCCAAAGAGCGCACTCAACTGTACAGCGAAGATTACACGATGTCTAATCAGCAGATTAAAGCCATCTATGAAATTATGGCCAAGTCCCTTAAGAGAACGTATACAAATTATAATGAAGCAGACTTTGGTATGTTGTATGAAGAGCAGACCTATTCCGAGTCGGGGGCGAAGAATGCCCTTGTAACTTGGAATACGCCAAGTGGAATTACGTGCAGTGTTTCTGAAAATTTGAGTCAAATTGAAAATAAACTCGCTGTCACCACCACTTGGGGAAGAAAGAGTACTCTTTATAGGGTGACGTTGTGTTATGAAACAGAAAACTGGCTTATAGGTTTTGCTCTGGGAAGTGGTTTTACTCGTGTGAACTCTAGCTCAGTGATATTAGGTAGGTGATATAATGCGCCCTAGACAAAAACAGAAAGGTGCCGCGGCTCTGATGTTCGTACTAATATTGGTTCCCATGATAGGATTCTTTACCATAGGAACAGATGGTGCGCTGATGATGCAAAACGATGCCCGTCTTAATGATGCGCTAGAGGCCGCAAGTCTCGCTGTATCTGCCGCTAATGATCCAAACGATGATGATGATGACGGTGTGGATGATGGGAAGTTTGGAATAGGCAGCAATTTTAACCAAACATTAACAAAAGCCTATATCTCGGAATACATGCATAGAGATCTGAAAAGTATTTCGTCGGTAAAAATTGCAAAGCTGGATTGTGAAGAGATTCCAGAATGTGTGACTGGAATAGAAAATGGTGAACCAAGATTTTTTGAATTCCAAGTTACAGCAACAACTGACCACGATGTTGTCTTTGGTACTGAGTACAGCAATATCGACAGTTACGAGGTTACATCGAATGGTAAATCACGGAAATATCAAAATCACGCTATAGACATCGCATTTGTTTCAGATTTCTCAGGTTCTATGAGAGATAATTGGGCAGGACCCAAGAGGAAATATAAAGATCTTCTTGATGTTATTGAATCAGTAACAGACGAGTTGGAAAAATTCAATAGCCTCCAAAATGTGGATGATAATACCGTCGCATTTATTGGTTTTAACTCCAAGGTTAAGTCCTTACATTCACGATATAATATACGACGAGAATTGCCTATCTTCGAAGGAACTAGAACCGTTTCAGAAGTAGCGCTATGCCAAAAAAGTTACTTAACTAGAAGTGGTGGTGGGATTAGCTATACGCAGACAGTAAGTAATTTATTCACTAAAACACCAAATTGTAATAGTAAATCATATGTTCACCCTGGGGATTATGAAACCTATAATATTAATACTTATTATGGGCAGCGAAAAGTTTACAATAAATTTCTTCCCGATAAGTCTTCTAGTTATTATAATAGTAATAGGGCGTACTGCTATAGAAAAAACTCCAGCGGCGATGCTAGAAGAAACACTGAATACAGGTGTCAATATAATCCAATTCGCAACAATTATGATGAATCCTATTTCTATGAACAGACTTTGACCACTGATTTTTCAGCATTGAATACAACGATCAAATCATTTTACCCCGAATATGGAACGGCTTCTTATGAGGGGCTTATTCGCGGAGCACAGATTATTAAAGAGGGTGATAACCCTAGACGGTTAATCATTATCTTATCTGATGGGTTTGATAATAGTACTAATATCACTTCCGGATTGGTAAATGCAGGGATGTGTAGCACCATTATTAATGAGCTTGAAAAGAATCCTACGACAAATGGGGATGACGTAACTGCAAAAATCGCATTGATTGGATTTGATTATGACGTTAGTAGCAATGCAGCACTTAAGCGGTGTGTTGGCGACAAAAATGTATTTAAAGCCGACAATAAAGATGAAATATTAAATACAATTTTAGAGCTTATTAGTGAAGAGATTGGTCATCTAAAATAATTGAAGTTAATTGGATAATTAAATGGAAATGCATATGAGAAAAAATAATAAAAACACCACCCTCGCTTTTCTTGTTATGGTGTCAGGCTCATTATTTGCAAGTTCTGTGTATTCGAATGAGCAAGTGAATAATGAGATAAAGTATTTTTGTTCTAAATCAGATATAAATACAGAACAAACGGTTTCCATTGGCAAAAGCCGCCAAGTTAACTTAAATAGAGGAGCATTTTCTCTCGTTGAATCCCAAAGTGACTTTCAAGTGACTTTAGAAATGATTTCTGGTGAATTAACCAACATGGGTGTTGATCCAGAATGCGCCGAATACCTAATGACACACAGCCGCTTGCAGGGTTACGAGCAGGGCAACGTGATGGCACGTGTCTATTTTGACTTTGATAAGTTTAACCTTACTGATGAGTCAAAATACATACTTGGTGCCGTGGCGAATGTGGTCAAGCAAAATCCATCTGAGCTTATTTTAGAAGGACATACCGATAATACGGGCTCGAAGGACTACAATTTTGCCTTAGGTTTGAAACGGTCAGAAGCGACTCAAAATTATCTGCTTAGTCGTGGAGCTGAAGGTGATAACTTTGTTATTGCTTCGAAAGGTGAGGGCGAACCTATCGCTGATAATAAAACGTCAGATGGTCGTAAGAAGAATAGACGCGTCGATATTGTCGATGAGTCGCCGGTAAACTAAGAATTTGTGAAAACAGGAAAAACGCAGCCTAAGTGCTGCGTTTTTTTATCGCTGGTTTTAGTGTGTACTTTGGTAAAAAAGACGAACCATAAGGTTCGCCTCATCAATGCATAAAAAACATACCATAGAGTGACTTCTAGTTACTCGTGATACAAATTTCGTCAGCGTCAAATAAATGCACATCAGATGCTGCGCAGCTTAATGCAATCTGTTGGAAACTCTTCACTTCTTGATCGCCAGGCAGATGAACCTTGAATCCGTCCATACCAGAAGATTGACCAAACATATAAGTACTGTTGCCTAAACGTTCTACCACTTCACTTTGGAAGGTCAGTTTAATATCTGCCTCTTCGTTAATGAGTAGGTGTTCTGGGCGAATACCAAAGATGATAGCATCACCAACGGTCAGCGACTTCTTGGTGAAAGGCACAACAAACTCAGTATCATCATTCGCTTTTAGCGTTATGTTTTCCGCTGTTACTTCGGTTACTGTTGTTGGTACGAAGTTCATTCTAGGGGAGCCGATGAAACCCGCAACAAAGAGGTTACCTGGGCGGTGATACAGGTCTAGTGGTGAGCCTACTTGCTCGATACGACCATCCCTTAACACAACAATCTTGTCTGCTAGCGTCATTGCTTCTATCTGGTCATGTGTCACATAGACCATGGTATTTTCAAGTTCTTGGTGAAGTTTTGCTATCTGTAGACGCATCTCTACACGCAACTCAGCATCAAGGTTAGACAGGGGCTCATCGAATAGGAAAACTTTAGGGTCTCTTACTATGGCTCGACCAATCGCAACACGTTGACGTTGGCCTCCAGACAGCTCTTTAGGTTTACGCTTACGTAGGTGATCGAGTTGAAGCGTTTTCGCCGCAATATTAACTTGCTTCTCGATCTGTTCCTTCGGCACACCATTCATCTTCAAACCGAAACCCATGTTGTCTTCAACGGTCATATGAGGATAAAGAGCGTATGATTGGAACACCATTGCTACGCCACGATCTGCAGGATCTACATCGTTAACGAGAACATTATCGATGCTAATTTCACCCTCAGTTATTTCTTCCAAACCAGCGATAAGGCGCAGTAGCGTTGACTTGCCACAACCTGATGGCCCAACAAATACAACAAACTCGCCACTTTCTATTTCTAAATCAATGCCGTGGATAGTTTGTACGTCACCAAAACGTTTAATGACTTTTTTTAGCGTAATGTTTGCCATTACTGACTCCTTTGTTACTGCTTGGCTGAGTGTCTATTTGCATGAATTCTGCAATTCGTACTTTAATTAGTATAAAACATACCCGTTCTGACAGGATTTGTTAGTAATGAAATTTGAATTGTTGATCTCAGTCATATTTATTACATGAATTTAAGTTAATTTTGTGGAAACGTTTACAAAAAGACATCTTGGTTGTGCAAATTTTTGGCCTAAGTTCTATGATTAACTGGTAAGCGGTCGTGAATAATAGCTATTAACCCCATTTGAAGATTTTTAATTAGGTCTTCGAACATAGTCATTACGCGGCATAATTAGTGGGAGTGTCGGACAAATGGAGCCTTCAGTGAAAACGATCTACCCAGAGAACCGAATGCCTTCGGTAAGTAAGAAAAGGCGCATCAGTTCAAAATTGTCACCATGGCTGTTTCTCGCACCAGGTTTGATAGTTTTCTTGATATATGTGGTTTACCCGATCCTTAGCAGTATTTGGTTAAGTTTCTACGAATGGGATGGACTTGGTGAAAAGGTTTGGGTTGGTTTCGCTAACTACCAAGAGCTTTTTAATTCTGAAGCATTTTATACCGCGCTAAAGAATAACGTATTGTGGTTAGTCTTCTTTATGTTGGCCCCACCAATCGGTTTAGCTATAGCGTTATTTTTGAATCAGCAAGTGAGAGGTATCCGTGTTGTTAAGTCACTTTTCTTCTTCCCATTTGTAATCTCACAGGTTGTTGTAGGTTTGGTTTTTTCTTGGTTCTATGATCCAAACTTCGGTTTGTTGAATATTGCTTTTGGCTGGTTTGGTATGGAGCCGATCGCCATTTTAGCGGACGAAGATTTAGCCACCTACGGTATTATAGCTGCTGGGTTATGGCCTCAAATCTCTTATTGCATGATTCTTTACCTCACTGGTTTAAAATAATTTAGATCCAGAGCAATTAGAAGCTGCACGTCTTGATGGTGCGAAAAGATTTAAAATGCTTTGGTACGTTGTTATTCCACAACTGAGGCCAGCGACCTTTATCGCTATTGTTGTAACGGTTATTGGTGCACTTCGCTCGTTTGACCTTGTTGCAGTAATGACGACAGGTGGTCCATGGGGTAGCTCTACGGTTCTGGCTTACTTAATGTATGAGGAATCTATTTTTAACTACCGCATGGGTTACGGTGCTTCCGTTGCTGTAATGCTGTTCTTAATTATGGATATTTATATCGCTTACTTCTTGTGGCGTATGTTGAGGAGTGAAAAATAATGTTTCCAAAACCAATTGAAAAGTCTGGACGCTTTGTCAATATAAGCTATCGAATAGCACTGCCTATCTCTCTAATGTTGTGGCTTCTACCGCTAGCAGCGGTAATGATGACATCGATTCGTTCACTTGAAGATATAAACACAGGTAACTATTGGGGAATGCCAACAGATATCCAGTTTATCGCAAACTATTCTCAGGTATTTACTCAAACCCCTATGGGGCAATATCTAATTAATAGCTTATTAATTACATTGCCTGCTGTTGCAGGGGCAGTAGCGTTATCGACGCTCGCTGGATTCGCATTGGCCAAATATAAATTTAAAGCAAGCATTTGGATTTTTGCTCTGTTTATCGCGGGTAACTTTGTACCATTTCAGATCCTTATGATTCCTGTGCGTGATATCACTATTGCGTTCGGGATCTATGATACTCACTGGGCGTTGATATTCTTCCATATCGCTTTCCAGTCGGGTTTCTGTACTTTGTTTATGCGCAACTTCATCGTTGGTATCCCAGATGCTCTGATTGAAGCGGCGCGCGTTGAAGGTGTGAGTGAGTGGAAGATTTTCTGGCACATTGTATTGCCACTCGTTAGACCTGCTTTGGCTGCGCTTGCTGTACTTGTATTTACCTTTATTTGGAATGACTTTTTCTGGGCATTGGTACTCGTACAAAGTGATGAAGTTCGTCCTGTAACCGCAGGCCTTAGTGCCTTGAAAGGACAGTGGACTGCATCATGGCAATTCGTATCTGCCGGTGCGGTTGTCGCGGCAATACCTCCAGTTCTATTGTTCTTTACTATGCAACGCCATTTTATCGCCGGATTAACTTTAGGTGCTACTAAAGGGTAACGAATAACAGCGACTTAGTAAGCAAAATGACTAAGCCGCTGTTTTGGTTAAAGCACTTAATAGAGATTGAGTTTAATGAACCACTGTTCTAGAAAACATAATCGACATTAACCCCTTAACAAAATTGAGAAATAAACTAAAACTATAATTAGTCATCGGACCAACCTAAGCTACGGCTTAATTAAAAAGGACCTCAATAATGAAATACGTGAAACATATTGCTACCTCTGCAATGCTGACGGCCTCATTATCAGCAACAGCTTTTGCGGGCGAGCTCGTCATTAACTCTGACCAAGCTGATCCTGCACCTAAAGCGGCGTGGGCAGAAATCATCAAGCTTTTTGAAGCTGAAAACCCTGACATCACAGTCAAATACAATCTATACGATAAAGAAGCGTATAAAACGACCATTCGTAACTGGTTGGTAACGTCACCACCAGATGTCGTTTATTGGTACGCGGGTAACCGTATGAAAACTTTTGTTGACCGTGGCTTGATCGAAGATGTCAGTGATATCTGGCAAGAGCAAGGCATGATGCAGGATTTCAAATCGGCTGCACCAGCAATGACAGTAAATGGCAAGCAATACGGTGTACCTTACACATACTACCAATGGGGTGTTTACTACCGTAAAGATCTTTTTGAAAAGTTCGGTATCTCTGAGCCAAAAACCTATGACGAGTTAAAAGCAGCAGCGGCGACGCTGAAGAAAAACGACATCGCCCCTTTTGCTATCGGTACAAAGTATCTATGGACTGCAGCAGGCTGGTTTGATTATCTCAACTTGCGTACTAATGGCCTAGACTTCCACATTCAGTTGATGGACGGAAAAGTAGCTTATACGGATGAGCGAGTTAAGAAAACATTTGAAAATTGGAAAGAGCTTGTAGAGCCAGGTTATTACCTAAAAAACCATGCATCTTACTCTTGGCAGGAAGCACAACCATTCCTTTATAATGGTCAAGCGGCAATGTACCTCATCGGTAACTTTATTGCGCCTAACTTCCCAGCTGACGTGAAAGACAAAATGGGCTTCTTCCAATTCCCAGTGATCGACCCTGCTGTTCCAATGGCAGAAGACGCACCGATGGATACTATCCATATTCCATCGAAAGCGAAGAACAAAGTAGACGCACGTAAATTCCTTAAGTTTGTTTCTCAACCTGAAATCCAAAAGCTTGTTAACGACACCATGCTTCAGATCCCTACCAACAGTAAAGCAACGACGGTTGATAACGAGTTCTTGAATATTGGTGTGAAGATGCTTGCTGAAGCTGAAGGTACCGCACAATTTTATGACCGCGATACAAGCCCAGCGATGGCTAAAGAAGGCATGAAAGGCTTCCAAGAGTTCATGGTTAAACCTGAACGTCTAGATGCAATTCTTAAGCGTCTTGAAAAAGTACGTCAAAGAGAATTTAAATAGTCTCTTGCTAGAATAATGTAAATGAAGAACAAGCCGCAGCTAGCATAGCTGCGGTTTTTCTCTTCGCTCTATATTCATTGGACTAATCAATTAAAGCGGGTATCTAGCTTAAGTTGCTTATTCCAATTGATATAACTATTAGGCGATTGAATATGAACACTATTCATCTATTTAGTGCGAACACTAGCGTTGTTATCCTCTCGACACCGGCGCCTCAAATCCTATATTGGGGACAGAGACTCAACCACCTTGACGAAACCCTTTCCCTGTTAACTGAACGCGCTGTCTCTCAGGCGCGTCTTGATATCGATATTCCCATTACATTGTGCCCAGAAAGCGGTCGCGGCCTTTTTAGTTCGGCAGGATTAGAAGGGTTTAGAACCAGTACGGATGGTAGAAACCTAGATTGGGCTCCCGTATTCGAAACAACAGAGGTTGAGTCGAACAATAGCAGCGCACGCTTTGTTTGCGTTGATGATATCGCTAAGCTAGAACTGTCCGTTGTTTTAGAATTGGATAAATCCGGTGTGTTACGTAAATCCTTATCAATTAAAAATCTAGCTCCAGCCCCGTACCATTTGAACCGCTTGGTTAATACCTTGCCTCTACCGCATAGAGCAAATGAAGTCATGAGTTTCCATGGTCGATGGAGTAGAGAGTTTCAAACACAACGAGTGTCAATCGATCATGGCGCTTTTAGTCAAGATAATCGGCGTGGTCGAACTTCCCATGAATACTTTCCAGGGATGATGGTCGGAAACAAAGGTTTCTCAGAACAAACGGGCGAGGTGTGGGGGTTTCACTTGGCTTGGAGTGGTAATAATCACCTGAGGTGTGAGACGAAGAGCGATGGTCGGCGTTTTGCGCAAATGGGTGAATTGCTTATCGCTGGCGAGGTATCTCTTAGCAAAGATGAAAGTTATAGCACTCCTGAATTGTATGCCTGTTATAGCGATATGGGGCTAAACGGCATTCGCAGTCAATTTCATGATGTAGTGCGTAGTAAAATATTGACGTTCCCTAATAAGGCGCTAAGACCTGTTCACCTTAATACGTGGGAAGGGATCTATTTCGAACACGATCCTGACTACATTAAGCAGATGGCAACAGAAGCAGCGAAAATCGGTGTTGAACGTTTTATTATTGATGATGGTTGGTTCATTGGTCGTGATGGTGAAAGAGCCGCGCTTGGGGACTGGTTTTTAGACAAGAAAAAATACCCAAATGGATTGGAACCCGTTATCGAGCACGTGAATCAACTTGGTATGGAGTTTGGCCTTTGGGTTGAACCAGAAATGGTAAATCCAGATTCCAATTTATTCCGTAAACACCCAGATTGGATGCTAGGTATTGATGGTTATGATCAACCAAGTGGTCGATATCAATACTTGCTAGACCTGCAAAATAACGACTGTTTTACCTACCTATTTAACTGTCTAGACGCACTGTTGACGGACTACAACATTGGTTATTTTAAGTGGGATATGAATCGCGAATTGGTCCAGCCTGCGCATGAAGGTGTTCCCGCGGCCAGCGGACAAACGAAAGCCTTTTATCGTCTAATCGATGAACTAAGTAAAAGGCACCCGACAGTTGAGATTGAATCTTGTTCATCTGGAGGTGGTCGAATTGACTTTGAGGTATTGAAAA
>LLEJ01000101.1_pt1 | contig 12381 bp, 15 predicted proteins | sample 595831 | NCBI WGS metagenome assembly LLEJ01 (sample SAMN02919310, study PRJNA255460) | bioreactor metagenome | biome: chemostat; feature: culture 2011_10.1; material: sediment; isolation source: day101 10degC chemostat 2011 inoculated with Wadden Sea sediment taken from... | place: Germany: Bremen... | reverse complement strand
GAGCAAATGCAATGAAGCTCTTGGAAGAAAGAGATCTGTTGCCATATTTTGATGCCATAGTGACGGCATCGGATGTGACGAATTTTAAACCATGCCCAGACACATTTATTAAAGCCGCAGAAAATATGGGTGTCGACCCAAGATCTTGCGTGGTGTTTGAAGACACGGCCTTGGGTAAAAAAGCCGCGCATTCAGGTGGAATGGATTGCATAATGGTTCTTTCTGATGGCTTCGAGTTTTGTCCAGTTGAACGATAAAATATTTTATGCTGATTAGTTTGAATAGTGAGGATAATCTAGACTATATGAACTAATACATCGTTATGATATTTATTGATATAGGTAGATATTAAGACTTTAAATTTTAGATTATGTAAACCTGTCTTTTATAGGTTCTATAAATCTAAAGTTTTCGTTTTATGTTGTTGTGCTAATAAACTTTCAATGTTGATGTGTTTCTATAAATAACACATCAACATTGAAGCGATGTTGATTATTTACATAGCGTGCATTGAAATGAATTGTTTTCTTCAAAATAATCTAGTATCGGCGTTATTAATACCTCTTCTCCAGCGCGCCATCGTGCAAGAATTGGGGTGACGAAACCTTCCCGACCTAAGTTTGACTCAAACTCAACAATATTTTCCCATTTTTCTGCACCTATATGCGTAGGCAAAAATGCCCATCCCATTTTTTCAGATAATGCACATTCCAATAACTCCAAATCATTAATTATTTTATTATTTGGGGTGAATATGAATTTCTGATCCTTTGTTTTATCCAGATAAGTTTGTGGTAATATTTGAGTATGGTGCACGAGCTCGCTCAACATCACATATTGTGAATCAAAAAAATCTTTGTGGGCATAAAATCGATAGGGCATAAAGCCAAGGATGCGCCATTCATTCGTGCTTAGTTTTTCTTCATTGTCATTTGACGGCGCTATTATAATATCGATAATGTTCTTCTCGAGAAGTTCTAATGATACGTTGGAACCAATTTTTATAAACTCAACCTCCATTTCTTTTGAATGTGTATATCGAATTAAATTTTTAATCATCTCTTTTGGTACAACGGCATCGTAAGCCATTCTCAATGTGACCTTTGAAGCATCTGGACAGACCGTCTTGATGGTGTTTTGCCACGTAAAAATCTGTGCTGTCAATAGAGTTGAAGGTTTGAGTATTCTGTTCCCTAATGGAGTGAGTTCTATTTGCCTAGAACTTCTATTAAATAATTTGTGACCTAGCTCAAATTCGAAGGATTCAATATGTTCCGTAATTGTTGCACGGTTTTTATTTAAATGTTTCGCCGCCGTAGAAATGTTTAGATCTTGGGCGACTTGTACAAAGGAAACGAGTTGATTGTAATTAAAGTCCTTCACCTAAATCGGTCCTTATTGGAAAGAATTCTCATTCTAATTTTTTTGTCGGAAAAGCCCGCAGTTGCTGATTTTATTAACAAATAAACATAAGCTATAAATCTCTCGTATATTACATGCTTTTTAGACATTGTTCATAAACGAGATTTTATTATGTCAAATGAAAACCAAAAAGAAAACGAAAATGAAGTCGAAGATAACTCACGTCGCAATTTTTTTAAATTGGGATTGGGAGCTGCGGCTATTGCGGGGGTCGGTGTTTCCTCTGCCTACGCGGCAAACAAAATAGAAGGTGTAAGTCATAGCGATTTCCCTGTCCCCATCGATCCAGATGTATTGAAACCCATGCCGCAGGTTAATTCGTTATGGACATTTGTTTCAGATCCTGCGCTGGCAGAAAGATTCCCTGAAAGAAACGAAAATTTCGAAAGTGGATGGAGCTTTCACGAAGAAAGTTATGACCCGTTTGATGGATTAGACAACTCTAAATTGGGAATGCGACAGATTGACTTAGCCCTGTTGGGTGCTGGTTGGTCGATGGAAGAAACACTGGCTCCGGGTTCGTCTACTTTACAGATTAATTCTGGCGTCTTTAGCTGGGAACAACATGGGCTGATGGATCAAAAATGGGAGTTCGCAGACGCTGAGGATGCAAATCAGAGCATTAAATCTGCTGCTAGATTTATAGGGGCATCGCGATGCGGAATTACTCGGCATCATCCGATATGGGATTGGGATCCTCTTTATGACGCGTCAGAAAGTAGAGAGGTGTCATGGGATGAATTTCCGTTTAAGCCAAAAAGTGTAATAGTCGTTTTAGTTGAAATGGATTATGAAGCTTTAGCTACGGCGCCTTCTTTCGTGTCCGGAGCCGCTGTTGGCCTGGGGTACTCTCGAATGGCGGAAGTTGCGGGAAGTTTAGCGACATTTATTCGTGGGTTAGGTTATCAAGCTGTTGCGTCAGGTAATGATTTAGGAAACAGTGTTGCTTACGCTATAGAAGCGGGTTTAGGAGAAGGTGCACGTAATGGACATCTGATGGCACCACGATTTGGTCCTCGAGTACGGATTGCGAAAGTATATACCGATTTAGAGTTACCTGATGAAGCCTATGATAAACCTAAATCGTTTGGGATTATGGAATTTTGTGAAAAATGCAAGATATGCGGTGAAAAATGTCCGTCGAAAGCGATCTCTCTAGATGACAAACCTAGCTGGGGGCCAACCTATGAGAATGGTGAAAATCCAGATTATTCTTGGCATCATCAAAGAGGGGTCAAAAAATTCTATAATGACGCTAAGAAGTGCTACAAATATTGGGTGGATAGCGGAACAGATTGCGCGATCTGCACATCGTCTTGTCCATGGAATAAACCGGATTTTTGGCACCATAGATTGATTGATGCTTCTAACGCTTATACGGGTGGACCTATTCATACCTTTTATGAAAGTGATGGATGAATTATTTGGATATGGAAATGTATTTGATGAGCAGGCTGTTATAGATTTTTGGAAAACAGGCAAAGACATTGAAGTTTAATAGGAGCATAAAATTATGATGGCATTAATGTGGTACCTGTTGGGTATGTTCACCGTAACGGTGTTTATTGGGTACAAGAAAATTGACCGTTTGTATAAACTTAATTGGATAGCAAAGCTCGGTATCCTCTCTTCAGCCATAGGAATGTGGTTTTGCATTGCTTGGTCTTGGGCTTCTTTTGTAGAGAGAGAACCTCAGTCGGGTGCAATGGGTCTGGTTATGTTTGGTTTTATTTCCATAGTAATTTTTGCTGTTACTTGGAGAACCCAGATAGCACCAAATGAAAAAGTATCTTATAAATAATTGAATAAACGTTAAACAAATAGGGATATTTCGATAGGCCAGGAGGGCCAAATATCACAGTAAAAGGTTACCTAACATGACTCATGAAAAACCATGCGAAGAGCTTTCCGACGCGCAGAACTATTATCTACAAGCTGCGAATCTTCTCAAGGGAATGAAACACAATGATAATGCAGAATTGGCAGTAAAATACCTAACAAAATCCGCTGATCTCGGGTTAGTTGAAGCGCAGTATCAAATGGGCGTGATGTATTCTTTAGGTGAACATGTTGCTCAAAGCCAACCTATCGCATTTGATTGGTTTAAAAAAGCCTCGGATTGCGACTTTATTCCTGCTCAATTTGCGATGGCGACGCTGTATTCTCAAAGTGATCAATTTAGCAAGGCTTTTGACATCCTAAATGGCCTCGCAAACAAAGACGTAACAGAGGCGCAAACAAATCTGGCCGACCTTTATCTTCGAGGGAAGGGAGTAGACAAAGACGTCGTAAAAGCAATCTCACTTCTTAAGTGTGCCGCCAACAAAGGCGATAGATTCGCGCAATATCGTTTGGGGCAACTCTATTATCAAGGGCAAGATACGGCAACCGACTATGTAAGCGCTCGGAAATACATAGTATTAGCGATGGAACAAAAGGTGTTACAAGCCCATTTTATAATGGGGTCTATGTTAGAGCATGGTTTTGGAATAGACAAAGATGTTGTTCGAGCCTATAGCTTATATTGTTATTGCCGACACTATGGAATGCCAAATCTAGATAATTTGATAGAGGACGTATTGGGTACTCTTGATGATATAAAAAAACCAGCAAGCGAAACAAAAGGCTCAGGAGTACTGCGAGCATGAACCTTCCCCATTTAATCAATGGCATGACAACATTACCGAACAACTTTTTGAACAGGAGACACTGGGCAACTTTGATATATGGGGAGGCCCAAAACGCGATGAGAAAAAGGGCGGGGGATTCAATGGGAAAGAGTACAAATATATGACTCTTATGCACTCGAGCAATAACACGTCTTCAAACCGTACTCGGTGTTCACCACCCGGCTTTCTTAGTAAAAATGACCATAACGTCGAGCGAATATTAATGAGTGACATACCGATCATTTATAATGTTCCACTCATAAACTCAGCACATGCACAATCGGTTGACATATCCCCTTACGATTTGGAAACGAAAGAGCAAAGCACATTTACGATATTAGTACCCATTTGTGACAATATTGAACAGCGTTGGAAGGTCATCCTGACTTTTAGAATTAAGAACGAGAAAAACCAAAATCCCCAACTGTTTTTGAAGCGTAATCAGGAACAACTCGTTGGTATTGCAAACAAGATATATAAATTATGGCTCACCTTTGAAGGGAAAGATTTTAACCTGTATAAAGTGAGAGGTTCATTCTGTGAAAATGCCATCCAAATAGCCAGTTTAATGGTGGAAGGTTTTTCTACAAAACAGATGTCAGAGGCTTTACATATTAGTGGTTCGGGCATTGAATACCATATTGAATCAATGAGACGAATATTAGGTGCTACGAATAGAGGAAGTTTAATCGCGGAGTTGTTCAGAAAAGGCATCGTGTCATAAACAAATATCAAGCTGGCATATAGTGTTTTTCTTGAGCCTGAAAATGACACAGTTGCCAGACTCGATATTTCACTGTGATGGTCTCATTATATGAATCTAACGCAAGCAAGCCTTTGTAGGTAAGCTTGCGTTTTGTTTAAACCATGCGATCTAATTATTCAACCTGTCAATCCCCTTAAAACAACTCGAATGTAATTTGGCCATCTTCCAGCATCGCCTTTAAGTCATTATCTACTTCTTGCTCGTCGACGTATCGCGTAGCGAGTGCGTTTTTGATCACAGTTAAAATCTCAGTTTTTAGTTCAGGTCGACCACAAACGTAAACTTGTGCGCCATCATCTAGTAACCAACCAGCTAACTGTGTGTTGTGTTGATTCAACTTATCCTGTACGTAAATTTTCTGTTCAGAATCTCGAGAAAATGCGGTATCAAGTTGCGTGATGACGCCTTCCGCGACGTATCGTATTAATTCCTGTTGATAGTAGAAATCACTGTCAGCGTGCCTATTACCAAATACTAACCAGTTCTTTCCTGAATGAAGCTGCTGCCTTCTCTCTTCTAACAGGCTCATCATAGGTGCGATTCCCGCTCCCGTTGCAATTAAGATGGCCGGTATATCAACCGTGGGTAATGACATTCCTGCACCGGGCTTAATCGTTGCAACCAGTTCGTGCCCTACAGGTAGATGTTCGGTTAAGAAATCTGAGCATAATCCATTTGTAAGTTTTCCATCCAACATAAACTGATGCTTCGCTACGCATAAAGAAACCTGATTAGGGTTTTCGGTAGGGGATGAGGCGATTGAGTATAATCGCTCTTTAGCACTTCCTGGTGGGGTAATGCCAACAAGGTCGTTTACTAGGTACGGTTGTGTAACGTTGCCCTGAATATCGAAACGTAGGTGAAAGGCCTGATTTGCGTTGTCGGCACAAGTTGAGGTATGTAAGGGTATTTTTTCTGCCAAGACCAATTTTACTGGTGTGTTAACCGACTTGGTTTGGCTAATGTCAATTTCATATTCTAGCTGTTGAGAGAGCCAGTTCTGCCAACCTTGCATCGGATTACCATTGACCATGACAGGGTATTCTTCTGTTGCTAGCCCCATACGAAGCAACTCGTTATGAAATAATTTCCCGGCTAAACAATAGTGAGAATAACTCTTGTCTCCAAGAGCCAATATACCAACGGGGGTATCGAGAGTCGGATAATCTTTGAGCTGCTCATAAAATAGTATTCCGTCATCAGGGATGTCGCCCTCGCCACAAGTACTTACAATCAGTAACACCTGTTTATAGCGTTTGAAATCGGCAGGTTGTAATGATGAAAGTGACCGGACCTCGGCGGTTCTTCCCAACTTGCGTATAATATCGCCGGATTGAGAAGCCAAATTAGCGGCGGTTCCCGTTTGACTGGCATAACAAACGAGAATGTCTTGGTCTTCGTAAACAGGGCTAAAGAGAATGCTCATTAGAGCATGGGTTATTTTGTTCATATTAACGGCCAATCGCTCAGGTATAGTTTTTAATAAACGAGTCAAAAAGGAATGCAATGATAATCGCGCTGGTAACAAACAATAGTGCGGTCGAAGCCCATTGCAGTCCTTTGGTTCTTGTCTTGGGAGGCATGGTTGGTTTACTCATTTTTCTGTTCTCGTCTTGTATGATGGCAATCATATTACCTTCAGGTTTCCTTACGTTTTGCGACTTGTTTGATCTGGTATACAAGGTTATTTCTTAAATTAACTAGTAGGGTTAGCATCTCTCCCGCAGGGCAGAAAAAACGACAAAACATGTCGGGTATAAAGAAACAACCAACGATAACAGCAGGCATTATGAACCACTGAATACCATCACCTTGCAACGAAAATATCATCGAGAATGGCTCATATGCACCAGCACTAGGGTTTACGGTAACGAGCCCAATCATCAAAGCGGCCCATAGGCCTATCTTCGGTATATAGCGACCATACTTCAGAACAATAGGCAGAAGAGGGAAGTTAAGATTACCAATTTTTTGTAATAGAAATTGGATAGCATGGAATGGGCAGATATGACCACAATAGATATTTCTTCCTAGAAGGATAACCGCAACGAAGACGCTACCGAATAGAATCCAGAAACCGAGGTTTTCACTGAGTGCGGGTACAAAACCTAACAATAACCCAGAGAAGTTAGCTACATTGAGTAGCTGATTGGTCATAAAGCCAATAACGATAATGCTACCCAAAACGTAAGTGAGCTTTAGTTTCTTACTGCCTACCCAAATATTGATGACTGACAGCACAATGAGTAACGCGATTAAAACGTGATTAAGAGTAAGGTCGATTTCTTTTTGTAGTGGTTTAGGGGATAGAGAAAAACGCAGTTTTGCAATGGTATGTGATGCCCTAGTATTGGCATGCATGATCGCGTTGGAGCTGAGGGTCGCCCCACTAACCGCATCCCAGTTCTTGCCTGAAACGGGTAATAATCAACAGGTTTTCGTTGGAACTGTCGTAAATATCCTGCATTTAAAAGCTTATGGATATACGCAGGAGTGTCACTGTGGTTCAACAACTCGACTGTTTCATTTTGCCTTCTTTGGTAATGATTGACGCTAACGTTAGTGGCCCACCATAACTGTTATCCGTGGCGACAGAAACATAATACTCCGCGCCATTGTTGGCCATCGTAAAGAGTGCTTCGCTACCGTTTATTGCTGAAATTTTGGCGTTAGGATAGAGTCCTTGAATATCACTTTTCCAATCAGGCCTGTTATGCTCTTGACCCCAATACCAAGCAAGGATGAGTGTAATGAACGCGAGTAATCGAAACACCTTTCCATAATCAAGGCGCCATTTGATAGAGGATGTGGCCTTACTTGTACGACACGATTGCGATGAACAATCTTTACAATTCACGATAACAGCCCCTGAAAATAATAACAAAAATACAGTCGTTACTATCCACTTATGACGAAATCGTGTCACTAGGAAAAATCATAGTAAATGTGAAAATAAAACAATAATGCGAAGTGAGGTAAACGAATGTCTAGCGCCTTATTCAGACGTTATTATTCGTCCAAGACCAGATTGATGTTACCTAATACCCAAAAAGCCCATTAACAAAGTAATGGGCTTTAAGCAGTACAATCACGACCATTTCTACGGGATTTAATGACCAACGATTCGATTCATTTCGTTTTTATTCGAATTCTTACTGTATTTCTAATAACTCAACATCAAATATCAGTACCGACGCGGGTGGGATAGGTCCGCTGCCGCCTTTGCCATAACCAAGGTTACTTGGCACAAACAAACGAATTTTTTGTCCAACAACCATGGTTTGCACCCCTTCAGTCCAGCCTTTTATGACTTGATTTAATCCGAATGAAATCGGTTCATTTCTATCAACCGAGCTATCGAAAACCGTACCGTCGATTAATGTGCCGTGATAGTGCACCTTAACTTTGCTGGTGGCAGTTGGGTTCTCGGTACCCGTACCTTCCTGCAATACCTTGTACTGAAGCCCGCTCTCGGTTGTAATGACACCTTCTTCTTTGGCGTTGTTTTCTAAAAATGTTTGCCCGATAGCCACGTTCGCGTCTGCGATTTTGTGATTATTCCATGTGCGATAGATGAAAAATGCGGCAAGAACAAGAATAACAATGGGAAAGATAATTTTAGACACAGGAGTTCCTTTTATTCTGATTTCGAAAGTAGGTAGTTAATGGTGGTTGCGAGGTCTTTTATGTCTTCATGACCTTCAGTGATAAGCAAATACTTACCCTTTATGATAAAGCTTGGTACGGAATTAATATCCGCTTTTTTAGAAACATCGTCAGCAAATGTCATGTGTTGTTCTAACTCAGCCACGTGAGAGCTGTCGAATCGATAAGGACTCACTAAACCGCGAGAGACAAATACTTCCTCGATTCTTTCTTGCTTTTGATCCATCGTACCTTCTTGTTGCTGTACCACTTCAAATAGTGCGGCAACCAATTCGTGATCTGGCTGACCTTCTACTTGCATTACAGCAGCATAATAGAGCATGGCACTAACCTGAGCGCTTTGATTGAAGGTAACGTGAACCTTTCCGACTTTCTGTTTGGTGAGTGATTCGATTTCTGGTATTGAGGCCTCCATATTTCGACAATGGCCACAGGTTAAAGAAAACACCTCGGTAATGGGCGATAAGTTAAATTCGGATAAGTCGCTTGGCAGTGCGCTGTACTGTTTACCAAGTTGAGGCGTATTTGAATCGCTGCAGGCAGCAACAAAAAGGGTGAAGGTCCCCAATAGAAACAGTCGAACGAGTTTGTTTAGCATGTTATTAACCAATAAATGGAATATTGGGTTGATTCTACAGTCTGTAAACCGATGATTAAAGATACGGATAACAAATTTGGGCCAACTTTTAGAAATATTTTATTATGCTATAAAGATATTTAGGTTTAGGCCGATACAATTTTTGATTACATATGAATTTTCTTGGGTGGTGGTATGAGACTGATAGTCAGCTTGGTAATGGTCGTACTTAGTGGATGTGGAACGATGAGTGAGTTCTCTATGCTGAATACGGCTCCACTGAATGGATCCCAATTACTTCACCCAGAATGGGCAGAAAGTATGTCTACTTCGCGTAATCAAAATGTAGCTCAACGTTCTTATGGGCAAAGAGAAAATGATGACATGAGTTCAGTGGCAAGGTTTTTGTCTCTGCAAGGCATTCAGTATGAAGTGGTGTCTGGTGGCCATACCATGATCAAACTGAAGGAAAATATTAACTTTCAAACCGGGTCTGCCTCATTGTCCCCTATGTCCCAAGATTGGTTATCCAAACTTGGGGTATTCTTATCCGGTTATTCAAATGTCGATATCGTCATCGACGGCCATACAGATAGCACCGGTAAATTATCAAATAATGAGCAGCTATCTCAAAAAAGGGCGTCAGAGGTAAAGTCACAGTTGCTGCGTAGCGACCTACATTCAAACAATATTTTTACCCGTGGTTATGGGGAATATATGCCTGCATGCAATAATGGTACATCGACTGGTAAAGCATGTAATCGTCGAGTTGAGTTGACGCTGATAGTCGCAAATAACTAACGAAGTATCTCTTAAAAGGATTGGTGATCTGCCAATCCTTTCTTATTACTATTGAGCTTCCGAATCCAATGCCGGTGTGACATAAGCCGCTGTTCCCCAGAGCGGAACAGTAGAAAGGCTATGTTTGAAGCTGCCTGATGTTTCTTTGGTCGAGTACGAGAGATACATCAACGTCTGGTTCTTTCCGTCATAGATACGTCTGATTTTCATGTTTTTAAAGAATATGCTTTTGGATTTCTTTAAAACGACTTCACCAGATTTACTCTTGTCTATTTCGGCGATCATCTCTGAGGTTATCTCTCCTGTTTGGCGACAAGATATAGAGCTATCACTTGGGTCTGATAGGCTGAAGTCGGCTTCAATAGAAGCAATATGGCAGGTCACGCCTGTAACCACAGGATCCGCCATATGGTCTAGTTTGATATCCTTCATAGTAAAAATACCGAGTGACACATCACCAACCTCGTTGTCCGAACAGCCAATAAGTAAGGCTGATATTCCTACAGCTAAGAGTACTTTCTTCATCTTTATTCCTTAGATCCAATTTATATTACGAGTCTATCATACGGTGGTCGGATATTAATCTGTTAAAAATTACCAAAGATAACTATCACGTCTAGTTACTTTTTGATAACAATCATGATCTGGATGCGATATCCTAAGACCTAATTTCGCTCCGATGTAACACGGATATCAGAGAAATCTGTGTCTAACATTCCTCCAATTAATTAGATGTATATCAAATGAATTCACAAATAAAACCAGTTGAGAAGAAACATCAGTGGTTAATAAGTCATGTTGATGTGAGTTTTCCTACCCCCGAGAGTATCTTGGGTCGTGACCTATATATTGCACGGGAAAAGCAGGTCCAATACATAGAAATTATGGCGACGGAAATAGAAACGTTAGACGAGTCTCTATTAGATGACGTCTATTTGGTCGACTTTCATCGATTAACTGTCATGTTTGCGCAGCTACAATCGTCGTTTTGGTCGGACAAGAGCGATCAAAACTATGTTCTAGAATTTTTTGCTCAAATAGCACTGTCTCAAGATCATAATCTGTACGTAGGATTTAAAGGTGGGCAAGCAACCGTTTGTGGTATGACAACAGTGTCTGACCGTACATTGCTTATTTCAGATTTAATATCATTGAAGAATGATCAAACCGTCATTCAACATTTTGTTAGTAAATTAGTGGCGTGCCAAAATAGCTCGACGACTTTCAATCAACTTATCGTATCTTCCAACTAAGTTCGTCTGGTTATAGTTTGTTCATTATGAGCGACTTAAAGTGATCAGCCTTGAATTTTCAATGTTAATAACGTGCCTCTCTACCATTCTTCTCTGTTGTTTCTTGTTCTTTCTTTTTCAGTACCCATTATAAGTACAGGTAGACTCAGTATTATCACATAACTGACTTGGCATAAAAGGCGGTGTGATGAAACAGAGGTTATCGTTAGGTTAGTATGGCTACGCAACATGAATAGGGACGGTTATGACTCTGAAAGTAAATGAAACCAAGTGTGTCATTTTCGACTGTGATGGCGTGCTGGTCGACAGTGAAAAGTTATGTTGTAAAGCGCTAGTAAACGTTTTTTCTAAATATAACGACCAAATAAGTATCGAAGATTGTATGGCGCACTTTCAAGGTGGCAAAGTCGCCGATATTCTTACCGCCACAATAGAACGCCTTAATATTAAGGTATCGCTGGACGATGTAGAGCCATTCTATCGAGCACAAGTACAGCAATTATTTCACGAAGAATTAGAACCGGTTGCGGGTATTAGTGAACTTCTTGATCGCTTAACTGTAAAGGGGCTCCAGTATTGTGTGGTTTCGAATAGCCCAAAAACAAAAATAGAACGGTCTCTGGAACTTACTGGCTTATTAGATAGGTTTAAAGGTAAGGTTTTTTCTGCTTTTGATGCAAACAGTTGGAAACCTGAACCAGATTTATTACTTTATGCCGCGATGAGTATGGGCTATTCCCCTAAAGAATGTCTGTATATTGATGACACAGCGAAAGGTGTTGTCACAGGACTAAGTGCGGGTATTCAAACCATCTATTATCGATCAAGTGCCTATAGCCCTCTATTTACGGGTAATGCGTTAGAGATAGAAAAAATGTCTGAGTTAGAGCTACTGATTAGTTAAACGGTTTTACGCAGGCGATGAGTGTGATAATCGAATCTGTAGCCGATCTAGGTAGGTTGATAATTATTCGATAACCAAAATGTAATCCATTTCATAAAGACCAGCATATGCTGGTCTTTTTCTTTTTATCGTCGCCAATTCAGTAAAAGTGTAACCTAACTGTCATACATTACACAAATATTTACACTTAAGCTTACAATTATAAACTTAACAAAACAGTAACATAAGTTTTGATATTTTTAGTTAACTCTATAATATCATGACGTTAAATGGATAATATGTTTCATGCATGTTAACGCTTAATGTGTTAAATGATAGTTTGG
>LLEJ01000100.1_pt1 | contig 12401 bp, 8 predicted proteins | sample 595831 | NCBI WGS metagenome assembly LLEJ01 (sample SAMN02919310, study PRJNA255460) | bioreactor metagenome | biome: chemostat; feature: culture 2011_10.1; material: sediment; isolation source: day101 10degC chemostat 2011 inoculated with Wadden Sea sediment taken from... | place: Germany: Bremen ... | reverse complement strand
TGCGAATTTTCCCGTCAATATTACTTAAGTCGGCTCAATGCTGACGCTCTGATAATATCCGTTTGATTTTTATCTAAAGCGATATAGCCCAATGCTTGCTCAGCGGCAGAATGACCAATTTCTCCTGCAAAATAAGCGAGGGAGAAATGTTTTTCTTTATTTCGGGTTGAGTCTGGAAACCATTGGTCTATATAAGAGTCTGCCCACTGCGGATTTTTGTCACTATGGCAACCTGTACAGACATCCGGTGTATTCATCTGATTGCTTCTCGTTGGGTTTGGTATATGCCATGCATGATCTCTTCTCGGGTCGATCTGCATGTAGTTTGTTTCTGGCATGTGGCAGTTAACACACCGATCACCTTCTGAGCCCGGATCATGATGACTATGTTCTATCGATGAGTATTTATTGGGCAAATGGCACTGTAAACATACCGCTTCTTCTGGAATTACGAGCTGAGCGGTATGAGGGTCATGACAATCCGTGCAGACGACACCTTTCGTTGCCATTTTAGATTGAAGAAATGACCCATAGACATAATCCTCATCGAAAATCTGCCCATCAGGATAATAAATGTCAGGAGAAATCAAATTTAGCTCGTATTTGTCGCCAAAACTCGCCTTGTGTGTGATCAACGGAATCATTGAGCTGAACGCGTCTGCTATGACATTGAGCGCAAGTGGAGACTAAATCAGTGGATTCTATACTCGTTGGTTGAAGCGTTGATTGGCCTTCAATAAATTGCCACTGCTTTACCGATTTGGATAGATCTCGTTGAAAGCCAAAATGTTTGTCTTCAGGCTCGACCTCTTTATTTGCCCATAGAACATGTTGCGAGGCCGGACCATGGCACGCTTCGCAATTGACATCAATTTCACTCCATGTTGTCGCGTATTGGTCTGACTTTGTATCGTAATTTTTCTTTAGATTTGTGGAGTGACAATCGGCACATGTGTAATTCCAATTCTGTCCGGAATTGGTCCAGAAAAATGAGCTGGTCGGGTTCATGCTTGGGTACAAATAAAACCATTTTTGGCCATTCTCTGCTTCTGCTCTCGAATCCCAGGCAAAAGGGATTAACTGAATTCTTCCGTCAGGGAATTTAACCATGTACTGCTGAAGTGGATCAAAACCGAAGGTGAAGCTGATTTGATAGTCATGAAAAATGCCGTTCTCATCCTGAATATTGACCCAATATTCATCACCTTTTTTGAAAAATCGGTTTACTTCATTTTGGTAGCGTATCTCTGTATCATTAAAGTCGCCCAGAACGGACTCATCATTAGCGTGCTGCATTGCTTTATCATGATGCGAGCCTTGCCATGCCTTCGTTTCTTGTTCATGGCATGACTCACAGCTTTGACTGCCGACAAATACATTGTCTAATCTTGATTCACCATAAGCGAATGACGTGATAGCGCCAATGAGCACGAGAGCTATCACAAACACACTGTTTTTTACGACAAACACGGGTGCTGTCATTCCTTATAGTTTGCTATTTTTTATAACTTGATCTATCGGGTTATAACCTTCAGGTACAGGAACAAGTGAGTTCTTTTTCTCATACGCCTTATACTCTTTTCTCATTTGAGCGACCATTTCTGGTTTGTCTTTGGCTAGGTTGTTTAGCTCTGAAGGATCAATAGTGATGTCATACAATTCCCACTCACCATTTCCTTTGGGCGGTGGATTGATGGCGAGTTTATATCTGCCTTTAAATACGGCACTACTACCCGCCAGCTCATAGCCAATGGCTTCCGAATCAGGGTGCACGGCTTTTTGTTTGCCGGTCATTACACTCCAAGCACTTGTGCCATCTGGTGCATGGTATTTTTTGCCGTTATATGTACCAGTATGCCTGTCAATATTGGTGGCCTCTAGAATAGTTGGGTAGATGTCTTTTACAAATGCAAATGTATTAACCTTACTGTCACTAGGAATAGCGGATGGGAATCGAGCAATAAATGGAACTCTTAAACCCCCCTCAGTAGAGAAGGTTTTAAAATAGCTATTTGGTGTATTGGCAGCGGCAGCCCAACCCGGACCATAATCGGTGTAGGATCCTCTTTGCCCCATTTCAGAATAATCACCTTTGTAGTCTTCCATATAGGTGAATTCATAGTTCTTTTCATACCACGGACGATATGCTTCGTTGTTTGATAAGAGGTTTGGATCGGTGCCGTTGTCAGACATGAAAATAATCAGTGTATTGTCTAATTCCTCGATGTCTTTCAAATACGCAAATATCTTGCCTATGTTGTGATCCATATTGTCGACCATGCCCGCGTAGGTTTGCATGCGGCGGGCATTAAATTTCTTTTCTTCTTCAGAAAGTGCATCCCATTCAGGTAATTTCCAATCATCAAACGATGTTTTTTCAAATTTGTCATCAATGGATACCGCGTTAGGGAATAACTTCTGCTCGTTTTGATTCTTGAGTCGACGGCTACGAAGCGCTTCCCAACCGGCATCATAAACACCGTCATATTTGTCGATAAACTCTTTAGGTGCTTGATGAGGGTAGTGAACGGCCTGGTAACCAATCCATGCTAAAAATGGTTTACCATCTTCACGATTGCTCTCGATATTATCGATGATTCGTTGCGTATAGAAATTGGAAGAGTAGTAGTCTTCAGTCGGTAGTTTGACTTCATTTTCGTTCTCAAAGTAATGCACCCTGTCATACATAGGTGCATAAGGCATTTCAACCCAGTTGTCTGCTCCACTTTCTGCAAGAGCAAATGATTGTTCAAAACCTCGAGAATAGGGGATGGAATCTTTATTGCTGCCGAGATGCCATTTACCCGCCATGTAGGTATGGTAACCAGCATCTTTCAATACGGTTGCAATAGTAACAACACTATTATTGAGATGCCCTTCATAGCCCGGTTTCCCGAACTGATTGTCTGCCATAATTTCATGCATGTTACCTAGGCCTGCTAGGTGATTATCGACGCCGCTGATCAGCATGGTACGAGTAGGAGAACACGTTGCCCCAACATGGAAGTTTGTAAAGCTGACCCCTTCTTTCGCAAGCTGGTTGATATTAGGGGTTTCTATTTCACTACCATATGCACCTATATCGCTAAAGCCCATATCATCCGCAATAATAACTAACACGTTTGGCCTGTCGGTGTCATTTGTCATATCTGCCGCATATAATTGAAGCGATGAACTGCCTAGTACGGCTATTACGCCAGACATTACTATTTTATTCACGTCCCTCTCCTTGTTCTAAAAACGTATCGTGATGGTAAAACAAACATTTTTCACTAAGCATGTTTTCTGGTTGTTAACGTCCTACTTCAGGCAGACCGAAATGGTATGTAAAATAGGTCTATAAATTTTCCGCATAATTTTAATTGATGGTAGTGATAGTAAGGTGACGTTGATAGGTGGTTGAAATTACTGTCACCACTTATTAACATATTACCAACATATAAATTACTCACTATGCAAATTCGGCAAACCCAGTCATTTATCGTTTATGAGAAAGTTGAGGAGAGAAGGTGCGGGTCGGGGATAGTAGGACATCCCTCTTAAAATCTTGTTTAGTGCGTAGGAGTGTTAAGCGCGTCGTTGAATTGTTTTGCCCTCATAGGGCTTTTTAAGATGCTAGTATGACCCTCATTGAGGCCATAGACGGTGACGGCAGCATCTGAGTTCTCTGATGAGAATAAGGAATCAGATTGGTTACGATAAGTGAAAGCGACATAGAAACAGTTGCAATAAAGTTCAAGCCAAAATTGATGTCTGTCGCATATATCCAATACAACCACACTTATCCATTCTACTCTCGCTATTCATTCGTAGGTTAGAGGGAAATAAAATGAGATTCAAGTACGCCATACTTTATGTTGAAGATGTTACGAAAACGCTTGAGTTCTATGAGAAAGCATTCGGTTTTAAGCGCTCATTCCTCCATGAAGGTGGTGACTATGGAGAATTAGATACAGGAGGTACTACGTTATCATTTTCCTCCCTGAAACTAATGAACCAACTGGGCAAAGGGGCTGTTGCTCCCAATACTTTAACACCGAGTTTTGAAATAGCTTTTGAAACAGAAAATGTAACCAACGTGTTGGAGATAGCGCTCCGTTCAGGTGCTCGATTGGTACAGAAAGTAGAAGAAATGCCATGGGGACAAACTACTGCATACGTAAATGATATCAATGGTTTTTTAGTTGAAATTTGCAGCCCAATTCGTAACTAATACGCTTGCCAGAACAGTTGAGAGATCAGGTCGTGCCGTTTGAGCAACTCTGAGGGAGTGACACCAAACCAATGTTTGATCTCTCTGCACATATGTGACTGATCGGTGTATTGGTATTGATAAGCTACTTCTGTAAAAATACCACCATCAACCAGCGTTTTTGCACTCTGTCTGGCTCTTGCTAGGCGTAGCCAAAATGACGGACTACGAGGGGTGTTGCGTGAGATCACTCGTTGTAATGTTCTGGGACTAACGCCCAATTGATTGGCACAGTGTTGAATGCTAGTGCCATGTTGCTTAATACAATGTAATACCTCAGATATATTCTCATTGGTATGTGTTGCATTTTCTATTTGGTCGGTTAGTTTACTTGTTGAATCAAGAGATGACAGCAACCCCGACTTGTCCAGTTGTTTAACTTCACAACCAGGCCTAAGACGAAACCCCATCATTTCTGTCTCTGATTCCATTTCTACGTTGATAGTCTGGAGATATAGAGGAGAGAGGTAAACCTGAGGAGGGCGGTTTTTTTGTAAACTAAAAATTACATCCTGACAGCCATCGGGTACCACATAGACACTCTTATGTTTGGTTACTTTAGAATGCCAAAAATCGATGATGTTCTCACTGGCCATAATTTTTCTGATATCTATTGCTATTGTGATACTAATAATCACATATCCTGAAGTCTACTCCCAGTTCTTTTTTCAGTTCGCGACGTAAGGTTAAGAAATCTGATACATATATTGTTGTAACAAAATTAGCCCGTGCAATGTTTTGAAATCTTGAAGTAATAAAGATACTAAGACTAACATTGAAGTGAACAATGTTAGTCTTAGTGACTGACGGATTATCCGTATGTTTTGATTATCGAAGAGCGTTTGTTATTCAATACTAGATTGTAAAACGTATTGTATCATCGCGTAAAACTTGGCCGACTTGCGACAAGTGTTCTGCAAGCTCTTGATTATTTAGTGCATTATTTCGAGTCTTACTCGACGTATCCGCGACATGTACGATTCGCTCGTTCATATCATTGGCGACGTCACTCTCTTCTTTTGTTGCGGTTGCAATATGGGTGTTCATCTCATTGATCGCGACAACGGCTTCAACAATTCTTTTTAACGCGACGTCTGCTTCATTCATATGTTTAACACCAGCGGTGGCTTTCTCTTGGCTAATGTTGATGGCTTTAACCGATTGTCTTGCTTGGCTCTGTAGGTTCTCTACCATCGTTTTGATTTCGCTGGTCGAATTCGCGGTTCTGGCAGCCAACCCGCGAACTTCGTCGGCTACGACAGCAAATCCTCTCCCAGATTCTCCGGCGCGTGCGGCTTCTATCGCGGCATTCAGTGCCAGTAAATTGGTTTGTTCTGCAATTTCATTGATGACATCAAGAACCTTACTGATCTGTAAACTGTTCATGTTAAGGGTATTAACGACATCTCCTACAGATTGAACCTGTTGATTAAGCTCATCAATAGTGGAGGCGGCTTCTTTGACCGTAACTCTGCCTTTATTGGCTTCCAGTTCAGCGTTGTTTGTATAATCGGAGGCGTTTGCACTGCTTACTGCTACTTCTTGTATGGTCGCAGTGATTTCATTCATGGCAGTGGAAATCAGTTCTATTTCTTGATACTGCTTATCCATGCCGATGGCGTTCTCCGTTGCGGCTTTATTGAGCTGTAAACTGGACACACTAAGCTGTTCGCTAGAATGGACTACGCTACCTAAAATGGCCGAGAAGTCTTTGAGAACATCGTTATAGTCTCTGTAAAGCATGCCTATTTCATCTTGGTTATCATCCGCAGGTAAATAAACCGTTAAGTTACCCTTAGAAAGCATTTTTAATGCTTCTCTCAAAGGCAGTAAAGGCTTCATTAGGAATCGATTTACGTACAGATAGAAACAGCCAGATAATAAAAGTAATGAAAAAATAAGTGCCATTGAAATCTGCATGTTATTTCGTACATTAACGTTGCTGGCGACTTCCATCATTTGTACGGCTTTATTCATTTCTTTGAGGATAACGGGAGAGCGTTGAAAAATATGGTTAATTATTTCCGCTTTATTCTCTTCAGACAGTGAAGAAGACCGATCGATCAAAATTTGAATGTCTTGTTGGTAGACCTGCCATAACTGTGCGACTTTAATTAGTTGATGCTCAATCCCTTTCGTTGCAGGAACAGAAATGTCTTGCTCCGTATTCCCGTCCATTAGCCACTGCATCGATGTGTCGAACTGCTTGATGGTTTTTTTTACGGTTTTGATATCACCTAAGCCAGATTGAATAAGCAGTGCTTCTTTAGCCACTCGCTGAGAGAGCATTCGCTGCCTACCTGCCACGTTTATCGTTGAGGCATCCGCTTGCATACCATAATAAATGATAGCCATCGCGATAAAACCAGAGAAAACCAATACCGAAATTAGCAATAAGAGTTGTGACTGAATGCTTTTAAATCCAACCAATTGCAACATTTTTCTTATCTTGTTCATGTCTTAAAATTCACACCCAAATTTAGTGGTAAACAATTAACATAAAATACTTGTTGTTAACAACGAGCATTCTGAAGACGATTAGAAAATAGCGAGAAGTCATAAACGAGAGTTCGAGCGCTAAATCAATAGTTCAGAATCATACGCGTAGATAATATAAAATGCGCTAACTATTTGTAAAATCGAACATTACCGACTTATGTAGTCAATAAATTCGGACGCAAAAAGTCGATTTCCAATATGAGTTGAGCTTTCAATAAAAGAGTAAAAAATAATTAATATCTCATCAGCAATAGAAATAATATAAATTTTTTTATAAAAATAATTTTGAGGTCTTTTTCATTTTGAGCTTAACAAGAAATTTTTTATGGAGACTGTCAACACTTAGATTTGATACATCTACTGATGTGATTTATATGACAAATATCTATATTTTTAAAACGTGACATACACTTGAGTTATTATTAATTGCATGATTAATCATAACTCTATATGTTTAATGTGAGCTCTTCGTTCAGAAAAGTTTGTCGTGATGTGGTTTATTTTCAAAATGAGAGATTGATTAAGTCTATGGAGAATATCGCAGGGAATTCGCTAGACTCAGTGTTTTTTTGCATCGATATGGATGGGTATATCTATTTTGGCGAAAATCTCTCTAGCTATAGATACACCCTGCATTATAAAGAGTGGTTAGCCCAGATTCACCATGACGATGTAGAGCATGTTGAAAATATTATCTTTCAATTATTTACATATGAAACCCCTTCAGCAAGCATAACGTTTCGTCGGCAAGGCATCGATGGGGTGTACCTGGAACTAACCTGCCAATGTAAAATCGTCGTACATCAAGGAAAATATCGTATTGAGGGGGTACAAGAAACATACTACGCGAAATTTGATCAGGATAAGCATATTTGTCACCAGCATTGGGTGGCCTCCCGTTATCACTTTTTTCATTATAAAAAATTGCTGGATGATATGAATAGGCTTGGTGACAGTCAAACACCCTGTACTCTATTTTATTTTAATATCAACAAAGTCAAAACATTGGTGAGTCAGTACGGTTACGATGTTTTAGATAGGATCTATAGCTGTATTTATAACGCTCTTAACGACTTATCGATATACCCTATATGTCGATATCAATCCATTCTAGGCAATTTTGTTTCTATTGTTGGTCATTCTTTCAATAGCAATGAATTAGAAGAAATCTGTGACAGGATATTCTCTCACTCTAAAGATCTTGCGAATCTAAACCCAATGATTGATCTGTGTGATATGCGTGTCGGTATAATGACGCTACCGCCGCGTCAATCTGAGTCGCCTAGAGATATATTAAGACATCTTGCAAGAACGAGTGAGTACGCCTTGAAAGGAAACGAGTGTAAATGGGCCATTCATGATGAAAATAAGCATTCAAAACTGGCTCGGCATTTTTTTGTTGAAAAAGAACTGCGTGGCGCAATAAGAAATAATGAATTAACCGTTAAGTTTCAGCCCATTATCAATGCAAAAACCAATAAACCTTGTAGCGTAGAAATATTATCCCGATGGGAAAATAGTGCGCTTGGGGAAATATATCCTGACGAGTTTATTCCTGTGGCTGAATCCCAGAATTGGATTGTACAGCTTGGTTGGCAAGTGTTTAATCAAGCATGTCAGTTTTTGAGTGGTTTACCGAATGATTCTACATTGAGTGTGAATGTGAATGTTTCGGTTCTTCAACTACAGAATATAAGTTTTGCAACGGAAGCGTTAAGTATCGCAATGGAACATCAAGTGTCACCATCGCGAATTATAATGGAAATCACTGAATCGCTATTCTTAGACACGAGTTCAATGGCTGGTGCACAACTGCTTGCGCTATCACAACTTGGATTCAAGCTTTCTCTCGATGATTTCGGCTCTGGCTACAGCACCTTAAATAATTTATTTTCCTTACCAATCAACCAAATCAAACTCGATAAGGAAACGGTAAATAAAGCGATGCAAAACGAGGAAGCGATGAACTATGTTTGCTTTCTTATCGATATGTGCCGACGAAATGACGTTGAGTTCCTAGTGGAAGGCATTGAAAATGCCGATATGAATGCGTGTTACCGACAGAAAAATGTGCATTGTATGCAGGGCTTTTATTTCTCTAAACCGATGGATGACAAAACAACGATTGAGTATTTAGGCTATGCCAATAATAAACGTCCGAAAAACCGCGCAAAGCCGTAGAGCAATAAGTATCGGAAGGCCTCTTGATACTATGGTCATCACTTCAAATAATCCATTGTATCGAATTTACTATGGACGCAGAATTCATTTATTATTCTTTCTCTATTATTATTCTTTCTCTATTAATATTTTCTAAATGAAGCCATGAATCGTTCACTTCCCTCATTAAATTCTCTCAGAGCATTTGAAACCGTTGCTAGGCATCTTAATTACCATTCAGCAGCAGAAGAATTGCGAGTCACTCCCGCAGCGGTGAAACAACTCGTTAGTCGGTTAGAGCAGTTGATTGGCACGCCTTTGTTAAAACGTAAGGGTAGAGGTCTTGTTTTAACTTCCGCAGGTGAGAGCGTTTTTTGAATAGATTTGATCGACAACGCTTTTTATAAAAAATAGGCACATAGATAAGGTATAAATTGTCATTGGACAAGAAATGAATAACAGCAACATGATAGTGGTAGTTATCAATTATGGATAACCATAGTGATGGTGGTAGAGCTCGCTAGCTAATGTGTGTCAGTAACTAGGTGAGCTATAAAACGTGGCTACTAAGTGAAATAGAGACTAAAGTTTACAAATAATAATAAATTAAAAGACGTTCAGTATCTTGGCTACATTTTTTCGAATTGGTTAATTTAAAAGGGTTCTAATGCGTACAATAACTACTCTTCTATCCTTAATTGCATTTTTTTTTGGTACAAATTGTTTAGCCGGCGAACTCAAAATCTTCACATGGGAAGACTATATTTCAGATACCCTCATTAGAGAATTTGAAGACACATACGGCCACACGGTATCTCAAATATACTTCGAAAATGAAATGTTGCGTGATGTTGTCGTGTATTCAGGAAAAGCTTTAGCCTATGACTTATTCATTATAGATGGACTTACACTCAGAGAATTGGGAGAGTCTGGACACCTTGCTAAGTTATCAGGCGTGTTAGATCAGGAAAGCTCGAATTTTACCGAGGTAGCTAATCAAGTGTGTGGACCTTATGGAATACCTTACTCACAGGGAACAATGGGAATAGGGTATAGAACCACAAAAGTAGATCGAGAGATAAATTCATGGATGGATATTTTTGACTATGCGAGGGACAATCCTCAAACCGTCGTGATCCCAAACGATGATATAGATACAACGGCTATTGCGTTGCTCGCACTAGGGTTTAATCCAATGACTGAAGATAAAAAGGAATTAGAACAAGCCTATAACCTGCTCATGAAAACGCATAAGGACCTACTCGCTTTTAGAACGAGTATCGGTTACGTTTTAGATAAAAAAACGGATTCTAAAATGGAAATGGCCATATTGTATTCCGGTGAAAAAGAACAAGTTTCGTTAATAACTAACCAAGAAGACTGGGTGTACACGATTCCAAATGAAGGAACGCTGTTATGGCATGAATGTCTGAGTGCCCATATTGAAAAACCAATTAGCAAAGCTTCAATAGATTTTCTAAATTTTATCAACAAACCTGATAACGCCGTAAATAACGCGGAAGAGATGTGGTTTTCAAGCTCGAATCAATATGTATTAGATTCTGCTAGTGAAGAGTACCTTCACGATGAAGAACTGTTTCCTGAGAATTTAGATAGCGACACTTCATTCTCTTACAAGAGGCTTAGTACAGAAGCGGAAAATTTCCGTAGCCAAATAATAACCGTACTCCAGAACAGTAAATAGAAGATAATTGACGAATGAAACTGTCAGCGAAAATTAATTACATACTACTGCCCGTCATGTTGGTTATTTTTTCGACAGCGGGCTTGTTTTCATACAATAGCCAAAAATTACAACTTACGTTGGCAATGTCCGATAAACTACAAAATGAGCTTGAATATATTTCTTATGATTTAAATAAGGACCTTCAAGAGCTTGATACTATCGCTAGAATGAGTTTAGAAAGTCATTATATTCAACAACACTTTGATGGATTGAGAAATGACACGGACAAATACTACTTAGAGAAAGAGCTTGTCAATTATATTAGTCAACTTGAAATCCATCATGGGAGTTTTGAAAGTTTCGCCCTGTTAGATAATAAAGGTCAGGAAATTATCTACTTCAATACCTCCAATCCTTTTTCCATATTTGAAACGAACGAAGTCATTGAAAATCACATATCTCAAATAAACAATGAGCTAGAAGCCCATGGTGTCGCGTTGATTCATGCCTCAACATATAAGTTTATTCATAAAGGTGATGAACCAGAATTTCTAATATTGAAAACATTTACTCCAGAGCAGAGTTTAACGGTCCCAACATTTTCTAGGGGGCATAAACTTTTCACTGCGGTAATCCGTTCAAAAGTGACACACAATGCTGAGTTTTACGAGAAAATAAGAGCAAAAATAGATCCAGATGTAAGGCTTTCTATCATGCCCAATACCGCATCTAATACCATTGAAAGTGCTGTAAAAATCGACCACATGACAGCGTCAGATGATGAGTTTGGTTATGAACTTAAGCACGATTTATGGACCATAAAAATAGCCTTAACGGCCGAAACCTTGTCTAAGATTTACAAACCTTTTCAAATATTGTTTGTCACAATTGTTTTGTCCGTCACGTTAGTCACTTTTGTGTTACTAAAATGGCTTATCGTTAAACAGATAATAAAACCAGTGGAGAAACTGACTAAGCAAATTGAGCAGGTGGATTCTGACAATCTAATCTATATAGAAAAGTCTAAAAGTGATGATGAGGTTTCTATTCTCACAAACAAATACATCAACCTCATCTCCGAGCTTGATGATTTGGCAAAACGAGACAGTTTAACGGGGCTGCCAAACCGTAAGAAATTCAACTTGGATATTGTTCGAATCATAGATCGGTGTGAAAAAACAGACAAGAAATGCGCTGTTATTTATTTCGACCTCGATAACTTCAAACATGTTAATGATAAGTACGGACATCATATAGGTGACAACCTTCTCTCTGTTTTTGCTGAACGTTTTGTCGAGAGTTTTGTCGATTTTGATTGGGATAATTTATCTGTTTCTGAATTCGAATTTGCAAGGTTGTCAGGTGATGAGTTTGCCATCATTGTTGGGGGTATCGATGATCTGGATATTCTCACCTTGTTTACCCATCGAATTCTCTCCTTATTCGATGGTGGCTTCGCTATCGATGATACTCTTTTCGATATCGGTGTGAGTGTTGGCCTTTCAATATACCCAAATGATGCACAGACGGTCATGGAATTAATCAACCACGCTGATTCTGCAATGTACTCTTCAAAAAAAGAATTCGGAAGGAACAATTACAAATTTTACTCAGATGAATTGAACAGTGAAATAAAACGCCACGAAAAGATAAATGAGTACATAAAGGACTCAATCAGTTCGAACCATTTTTATCTAACCTACATGCCAATTTATGACACAAACAATGGCAAGATAAGAGGGGCAGAAGTCCTCTTAAGAACGACACATAAGGATTTATCATCTTATGGTCCAGCAGAGTTTA
>LLEJ01000099.1_pt1 | contig 12405 bp, 7 predicted proteins | sample 595831 | NCBI WGS metagenome assembly LLEJ01 (sample SAMN02919310, study PRJNA255460) | bioreactor metagenome | biome: chemostat; feature: culture 2011_10.1; material: sediment; isolation source: day101 10degC chemostat 2011 inoculated with Wadden Sea sediment taken from... | place: Germany: Bremen ... | reverse complement strand
TCACCGACTTGCGTCGTCACAGTGACGGACTTTCCAGGAAATACCGACGCACTTGGGTGGTCGATGGCGTATATCACAGAATAGGTTTGCTTTATTAGGTGGGGCACTGGAGCGATTTCAGCCACGCGAGCATTGAGGGGCGCGCTCGACTCATACCAAGATACTGAACCTTGTTGGCCTATATTGAAAAGTCCAATCAAGTTTTCAGGTACATCTACTTCAATCTCTAATACATTGTTATTTTGCAAGGTGACAATAGATACACCAGGCAGTACCTGTTCATATTGTTCAAAATCAACGCGTGCAATCACGCCATCAAATGGGGCGCTCAATTCTGTATACTTCAACATATCTTTCGCACGTTGGATATTTTTGTCTACTACTTTTAAGGCTGAAAGGGAACGTTCGTATCCACTGATTGCACGATCAAGATTCACACGGGCAATAGCATCATCATTCGTTGCTTGCTTTACTCGTTTAAGCTCTGATTTCGCGAGCTTATGGGCTGATTGGGCTTCAAGTTTTCTCGCTTGCAGTTCTTCTAATGTCACCTGATAATCATGAGGGTCAAGGCGCGCGATAACCTGACCTTGTGTTACTGAGTCACCCTTGTTAAACACATCTGTTCTATGGTTCCAGGGACACGAAAAGCCAAACCGGCTTGTTCATGAGAATGAACTGTACCGTTGAAGGTTTTGGTCATTGATGCATTGGGGTTTTGGAGCTGGACGACTTGCAGGGTTCGTTGCTCAAGCTCGTCATTATCGGCCACTTGAGTCTGGTTACAACCAGTTAGAAATACGGCGGCGGCCGAGCAGAAAATAAGATGGGTTAGGTTATTCATAAATAGCTCCTTAAGTTGCGAGCTATTCTAGTCATAAATCTAGTGGAGATAATCCATCATCTCCAATTCTTACTGTCACGAATTTTGTGACAATAGAATCTGTTTGGGTACTTCCACTAACAGGTAGTCAATCAGTGTTTTAGTTGCGAGGTTGAGCGTTTTCGGCTGGTTGTAAAGTATATAGCCATGTTCTTCATTTGCAGATGATTCGCTCAGTATTTGGATTAATTTACCATCCGCGATCTTATCTGCCACCAAAATTTTGGGCAGAAATGCAATGCCTCTTCCAGAGATAGCCGCACTTTTCAAAAACGCGACACTGTTAGACACTAGCTTTGAATTAACGGTAATACTGGTATCAGCAAAATGCCATCGCCGATCAACCTCACCTGTTGGCCATCGTAGACATATCGCGAGATGGTTCAATAAATCTTCCAGTGAAGATGGTCGTCCATGTTTCTCAACATAGCTTGGCGACACAACTAAACACCGATCAAGCTGTAAAAGCTTTCGAGCAACTAAGTCCGAATCGATGAGTTCACCCCCATGGAAAGAGATATCTAGGCCTTGATTGTGCATATCAATAAAACCGTTATTGATCACCCTTACATCAAGTTCAACATCAGGGTACTGATCAAGAAACCGAAATAAGATTGGCTGAATAATATCGTGCGTCTCTGAGACTAAGCCTAGCTTGACCTTGCCTTTGATTGTATCCGCATTATGGATCAAGGCCTGATTAGCGGAATCAATCATCCTGATCGCTTTCAGTAGATCATGATAATAGGACTCACCTTGATTGGTCAGTGATAGGCTGCGCGTAGTACGGTGAAAAAGCGGCGTCCGCAATGTGCCTTCCAGATCATTAATACGACGACTTACATTTGCTCTGGGCAAATCCAACGCATTGGCCGCTGCAGTAAAACTGCCCAACTCAACCACCTTTATAAACAATTTCAGGTCACTAATTTTCAACCACTATTCCTTCTTTTCGAAAAAAAACATACCCTCTTATTGTTACGCAAAATCACGAATATTGATATGGTAATTATATGAATGGCCTTTTATCCTTCTGCGCATAAGACAGAAAAATATTGGACTGGCCACGAGGCGTTGACAATGAATTCATCGCCGAGCAAAATACCCGAACACATCGCTTAAAAAATGGGATAGATCGACTAAACTCAAAAATAGAATCATTGATTTTTTTGTTTAACAGCCCAATTTTTTATCTTTCTATCATTACCATATGACCCCATTCATTGAGGTGTAAATGAAAAAGCGTTCCGTTTCAGGGTTTACATTAATTGAGTTGGTCACCGTTGTTATCATATTGGGTATTCTAGCCGTGGTCGCCGCCCCAAGGTTCCTAAACTTAAGTTCAGACTCTAAAATTGCAGTGATGCAAAATGTTGCAGCGTCTATGACCTCTGGTTATCAATTGGTTCATTCTCGAGCCGCCATCGATGGATTAGATAGTGGACTTCAAACTATTGAAATAAATGGCGTAAATATTCCTTTGAGTGAGGGATACCCAGCCGTTAACGGATCAAGTTCATTTGAGTTATTAAACCTGCAAGTGCTTGCATGGGTAAACATTGACGCGGTTGACAGAGATACAGCAAACAGTAATAGAGATGCCGCCCCATTATTCACTGACAAAAGCAGCGCCAATAATCAAATCTACATTTTCTTTACTAGTGACTACGATAGTAAAAGCGTCGATTTTGAATGTCAGGTAATGTACCAAAACAAATCTGATCCCCCTACTATTCGGCTTTTAACCGATGGCTGTTAATTCATTCTGAGGGCGACTCTCTATTTCGGTCACAGCGCCTAATTTGTCGACTATTAGATGCAACTTAACGCCACGCAAGTAAAAAGCAATTCATCTCGATGCACTGAAACGCCTTGTAAAACATAGAAAACTATCCTATCTATTAAATCGGCTAGATAAAAAATAATTAGAAACATCAAAAGGCGCACGCGTTTATTATGGATAATTTCGCTTCGACAACGTCAAGATTTTCATTCCGGATTACTGTGGGTATTATGTTCCTGCTTGCAAGCATCCTCACCGCAACTATCGCCGTCTCGATGCAATACTATTTCAGCTCCAAATTTGCTGAAGAGCGAGCGATAAATCAATACTCTACCGTCGCAACGGAAGTCAGTCGCCATGTGAATGAACTCGATGCGAGAGTGACTCACACCACTGAATTGTTATCTACCTTAGTTGGTAAAATGGACCGTAATTCAACGGATTGGATGAGTATATTTGCTATCGCTCTTAAGGCCAATAACGAGATCTATAGTATCTACGTTGGCCGCCCAGACGATAACTTCTATCAGGTGATAAATTTACAATCCTCCGAGCAAGTTCGGCTAAAAATCGGTGCGATACCTGAGGACCGTTGGGTTGTCATAATGGTCGCGGGTAAAGGCAAAAATCGTATAAAAAAGACAATTTTTTTGAATGACCAATTCAAGATACGAAAGATCAAACCCGAAATAAGCAACTATTTTCCTACTCAGCGTCCTTGGTACAACAACTCATCCACAACTCAAGTTAAAAAAACCGATCCTTACTTATTTCAAATATTGAAAATACCGGGGCAAACTTTTTCTATTAAAGTGGAGAACACTGGCGTCGTTGTCGGTGTCGATGTTCTATTATCGACATTGTCTGGTAAGCTGCGTTCTGCTCTGGATGGGTACAACACTGAAGCCTTCTTATTTCGTCCGACTGGCGAGATCTTAGCAAGCAATGCCATCGTTAAAATAGAGTCACCTTTACCCGTCTTGGAACCAATTCAGTTCACCCCTCAAGAACAACTTTTAATAGACAACACACTCTCTCTAAAAGTATCCAATCAGAACGCATGGGGGCCAATAGATTATTCTGTTTCAGGTGAGCCAAAAGGGTACGCCATTGACTTACTCACCGTTATTTCTCAGCTCACCGGGCTTAAATTCGAGTTTATCAACGGGTTCAACTGGAATGAGCTAGTTGACCTTTTTAACGACGGTTCTCTCGATGTTTTACACTCGTTACAAAACAACCCCGATGGCTATGTAAAAGGCGTTTATAGTGACCCTATCTACTCGTTACCTTTTGGTGTTTTAGTTCCCATTGGTCGTGACAAGTTTGACGACTTATCTGCATTGTCTGAACAGAGGGTTGCGATTTTATCCGGTTGGTCCATCATTCCACGGCTTAAGAATGCGTTTCCCACCATTGAGCTTGTTGAAGTAAATCAACTCGTTGATGCAGTCCGCATGTTAGGAAATGGAAAGGTTGATGCGGTCATTGATAGCGCTGCAATTTTACGTCAAGCAAAAAAACAGTACTTCGTCCAAGATGTCAAAATATTAACGAACATCACGCCATTTGATCAACAGTACAATTCCGATTTCCATATTGTGGTTCACCCAGAAAATTTGGCACTAATCGATATTATCAATAAAGCAATCGGTCGTATTACGCCCGAGCAAAAAAAAGCACTTTATAAAAAATGGTTGCAACCATTGCAAGTAAACACAGTCGTCAACGATAGAGTCATCCCATATAATGAGCTTTACAATTTGATCAGCGATGAAGCATCCTACGGGAAGTTAGTCATGCGCGACATCGACGGTGTTGATCGATATTTTTACGTTCAACCCGTCAACTATCAGGGGCATCAAGAGTACTTTGCTATCACCATCCCAAAAGCGGCCGTCCTTGAACTCGTTTTTGAACGCATTAAAAAAACCATTATGATCACAGGGGGTTTACTGGTTCTTTTATTGCCTATCATTTGGATTATGGGATCACCAATCGTTCATCCCATTAGGCAATTAAGGGCGGAAACACTCAAAATTAATCAGAGAAAATACAAGAGCGTTCAGTTAATCAATACCCGGATAAAGGAGGTTTGGGAGTTATCTGAATCTATCCACGATATGGCTGAGCACCTTCATCAACATGAGAAACAACAAGAAGAGTTTATCGAGTCTTTTATTCGTCTCATCGCTCAGGCTATCGATGACAAATCACACTACACCGCTGGTCATTGCAACCGAGTACCCGTTATAGGGATGATGTTAGCAGAAGCCGCAGAGCAGAGTGAACGAGAAGCCTTTAAGGCATTTAGATTTGCTAATGACCAGGAAAAAAGAGAGTTCAGAATTGCAGCATGGTTGCACGATTGTGGGAAGATCACGCAACCAGAACATATCGTGGACAAGGGAACAAAATTAGAAACGAACTACAATCGTATTCACGAAATTCGTACCCGTTTTGAGGTACTGTGGCGCGATGCGCAGATCGATTACTTGAACCATAAGTTACGTCAAGATATCTCAGAGCAACAAGCGCAAGCAGAGTTAGAAAATCGACTGAAAGAGTTGCAGGAGGACTTTGAGTTTATTGCACATATAAATGTTGGAGGCGAATTCACTAGCCCAGATAAAGTAGAGCGCGTGAAACGTATTGCCAATCAACATTGGCTTAGACATTTTGATAACTCGTTGGGCCTATCAAATGTTGAAGAATGGCGCAAAGACCCCGTTAAACATGACTTACCCGTTGTTGAAAGTTTACTCGCAGATAAGCCTGAGCACATCATACCTCGAACGCACGATGTCGAAATTGATGCCAAGTTCGACATCAAAATGGATGTCCCTGAACACCTTTATAATCTGGGCGAGATCTACAATTTATCCATATCGAAAGGAACATTAACCGCAGAGGACCGCTACAAAATTAATGAGCATATGATCAGCGGTATAAAAATGTTAGAAAGTCTGCCCTTCCCAGACGATTTAAAAAAAGTACCTCGATATGCGACAACTCACCATGAAACGCTGAAAGGAACCGGATACCCACGCAAACTGAAAGCGGAAGACCTCTCCATTTTAGATCGTATATTGGTCGTTGCAGACATTTTCGAGGCGCTCACCGCCGCGGATAGACCTTACAAAAAGGCCAAACCAATGAGTGTGGCCATCGATATTATGTATAAGATGGCGCTGGATGAGCATATCGACATGCAGCTATTTCTATTATTCTTAGAAAGTGGCATCTATCTGCGCTATGCCGATGAATATTTGGACAAAGAGCAGAATGTGCCCGTTGATATCAGCATTTATCTAAATGCTCAATCGGGAAACTAACAGCATCCTAGTGACTATACGGGAGCAATGACGAAGCAGTATCGCGTTTAACTTCTCTGATACCGAAGCTATTTGACTTATAAAACGTAAAAAGCAAAGACAGTATTCACAACCACAAAGACAGCCATAGCCATAACCACGCGCCGACGACGTTAGTCGACAAGAGTGGCTAGTGGATTTGACCTAAAACAAATGGGAATCTGGTAGGCACAACGAATCTATTAACATATCACTCTAATTGTCACGTTTTATACAACAGTGAGTCTTCACACTAACCCGTTACCTGATCACATTTCAATAGTAAAATAAGCGCAGATGACACAACCTTTGATGACCATTTCCATGAAACCAATTTCCATTATCCTGCTACCGTTGGCATTACTTAACGGGTGCAGTTCAAAAGGCATGATTACCAATCAGTCAGCAGAACTGGCTCAGAAATCCTCTTACTCACTTTCAGAGACATCACAGCAACAGAATTCGAATACCGCCGTCCTAATCACTTTCTCTGGTGGCGGAACTCGCGCAGCGGCGCTTTCATATGGCGTATTGAAAGGGCTTAACGAGATAAACGGTAACTCCCCTCAGGGAAATGGTAGCTTGCTCGAACAGGTTATGGCGATCAGTTCTGTTTCTGGAGGAAGTTTTACCGCTGCCTATTACGGATTATACGGTGACCAGATATTTGATACATTTGAAGAAGCGTTTCTTTACCGCGATATCTCTAGTGGGCTTTTAGATATATTAGTGAGTCCAAAATATATCTTTTCCCATCAAACTCGAACGAGAGCGGCAGCAAGCTTCTACAATGAATCCTTATTTAAAGACCATACATTTGCAGACATGCGCGAAGATGGCCCCTTAATCATCATTAATGCGAGTGATTTAGGTGGCGGCGTCCGCTTTTCATTTTTTACAAGAATACTTTGATTTAATCTGTTCAGATATCGATCAATACCCTATTTCCGATGCTGTGGCCGCATCGTCTGCTGTACCCATTATTTTTGAGCCTGTTGTACTGAAAAACTTTGAGCAATGTGAAAGGTCTTCGTTCTCGGATATGAATGACAGTTATTCTCCGCATGTACAAAACACGTTGAAGGGCTTAGACAGTTATGCCGACAAAGAGGGACGGCCTTACGTTCATTTAGTCGACGGCGGAATTACCGACAACCTAGGGTTACTCGCCTTTTATGACATTACACAGAGCAACCTCTCATTTTTCAATAAACTAGACAGCAATGTCGACACCATCGTTATCATTGCTGTTGACGCATCGACTCAACCAAAAACAGGAATTGATAGCACAATTGATACCCCGTCAACATCGACTACAATCAATGCGGTAACAGATATTCAGCTCCATCGATACAATGACATGTCAAAACAATTAGTCATTGAAAAATTGAACCAGTGGTCAAAAAATGGTGACGGGCGAAAAACGCTATTTTTAGATATTAACCTTGCTAACTCAGCCGAAGCAGAATCTATGAACACTATTCCAACAGATTTTAAATTAGATAAGAATCAGGTAGATGCCCTAATTAAGCATGGATATGACGAAGTAAAAAACAGCCCATCACTCAAAAGTATCAATTAATAGGATTTAAGGACAGATCATGAACTACATAGAAAATGTATTGCACATAGAATCTTTTCTCGCGGTAACGTTAGGCATCATCGTGTTATTCATTGGCCGCCGACTCACTCAATCCATTCGTATCCTCAAGGAATTTAGCATTCCTGAGCCTGTATCCGGTGGTATTTTGGTCTCTGTACTGTTGGCGGTTTTGTACTACATAACAGAAATAGATGTTCAATTTGACTTGGCCACGCGGGACTTGTTGCTCGTATATTTTTTTACCACCATTGGTATCAATGCAAGCCTCAATGATCTGTTTAAGGGGGGGAAACCACTACTTATACTGCTATCAATCACGATTGGGTATATGTTTGTCCAAAACCTTACCGGTATAGGTATCGCTACATGGCTGGGACAGGATAAAGCCGTAGGCTTACTAAGTGGTACTGTGTCCTTGATTGGTGGTCACGGAACCGCGATCGCTTGGTCTCCCAAAATAGCGCAGCAATTTGGACTTGATAACGCGATCGAAATTGGTATTGCCAGTGCGACATTTGGCCTAATACTTGCCAGTATAATGGGGGGCCCGATTGCTAAATACCTAATAAATAAACACAACTTAATGCCAGAAAAAATCGAGAAAATGGACGTAGGCGCAGCAATAGATAAACCACAACCATCGATAAACGCTTATGATTTTCTTGATGCCGTTTTAGCGATTCATGTTTGTATCATTCTTGGTGCCATTCTAAACGAAGGAGTGGGAAAGTTGGGCCTTGAACTGCCTCTTTTTGTCACCTGCTTATTTGCTGGTATATTAATTTCTAACTTAGTTCCCGCTTCTTATCCTAGAATTACGGGTACTCGCTGGCCAGCAGGAAAACCTTCTATTGCGTTGATTGCCGATATTGCACTGGGCTCCTTTCTTGCGATGTCGTTAATGAGTATGCAGTTGTGGGCAATGGTAGACCTCGCTGGGCCTATATTTATGATTCTTGGAGCACAATTTATTATCGCCATTTGTGTCACAATTTTCGTTGTTTTTCCAGTCATGGGCAGAAACTATGACGCCGCGGTTATATGCGCAGGGTTCAGTGGTATTTCGTTAGGTTCTACCCCAACTGCAATGGCTAATATGTCTGCCGTAGCGCAAAAGTATGGTAATTCTCACCAAGCCTTTATCGTTGTCCCTTTGGTTTGTGCATTTTTCATCGACCTTGCGAACGCATTAATCATTCCTTATTTCCTGAATTGGATAAGTTAGTTTATGCATTTAGAACGGTATTAGTCCGTGCAAATGATTTTTACCGAGCAGCAAAGGTTTAACCGTATCTATTTCGACCTTGAAGTCACCATTGGATGTGGCTTCAAGGTGAGAGCCTGCTGACCTTTCGTGGTTAAATTGTCTTCGAGATGAAGGTGTTTTAATTAATCAGAGATTATTGAGGTATAAATAAGCGCGCTTGGTTTCAATAACACCGGTATAACGCCCCATATCGTCGATAACGACCCAAGGAAAGTCATAACCATTGTTTATTTTCTCATGGACTTCCCCACTAACAATCGTCTCGTGAACCGTTACCATTGTACGAATCATAATCGTCTCCGCTTTCTTATGCAGAAAACTGAGGTCAGAAGATGTTTCAGTAGGAGAACCTAATGACGGGGTTATGTGGAGATTATACGTGGCAACATCGATGTAACCGACACAAACTGAATCTCTAACAATCGGTACAATCGAAAAATCCGTATTATCGAAAATCGCCTTGATATCTTGCAGGCTGCTTTCTGGTTCTAAAGAAGGCAATAACTGGATTAACTCAAATCGACTTTGATTGGTCGATAAGCTCGAAAGATCTTTCAGTTTATTTAGATAGAAAGCAGGTGATTCAATATTACTCAATGATTTTGGTTTAGAAAAATAGAAGCCTTGTAATAGGTCGACGCCAAGGCTTTTCAAAAGCACAACTTCTTGAATCGTTTCTACGCCTTCAGCCACGACTTCGACATCTAAGGTATGGGCTAAATTTGTAATCATTTTCACAATATGAAAGTTCGCTGACCCTACCGTAATATTTTTTACAAATTCTCGATCAATTTTCAGAATATCAAAATTACTGTCTTTCAAATAGGTGAACGACGAGAACCCGGTACCAAAATCATCGATCGCAATTTTTACGCCTCTTGTTCTGATGGCAGTCAGGACCATAGAATCAATTTCTTCGCTGTCAAAGTAAGCGCTTTCCGTTAATTCGACCGTTAAATACGGTAGATCTGACACGTATCTGTCGAACAGTTTATTGAGATCCTCAAAAATTAACTTACTCGGCTTTTCCGTATTTAAGGATATATTGATGGTTACTTCAATATCCTTGCCATAAAGCATTATCAACTGTTGTCTTTTCTGAATGGCTTTTTCTGCTACCACCAAATCGAGCCGATCAACAAGGTTGAGTTCTTCCGCAATTCGAACCATTTCTTGCGTATTTAACAACGAACCATTTTGATCCCTAAATCGACATAGCGCTTCAAATTTTCCCACCTGCCAGTTATCTGAGTTGATGATTGGTTGGAAGTAAACTTCAACACTTTTTGACTGAATTGCATTAACCACAATTTTTTCTGATCGCTGCCGCGTCTTAACTTTGTCATGCAACTTATCACTATAGAAACACACTTTATTCAGTCTATTGTTGCTATGTTTTTCACGCATCGCATGTAGAGAGTGAGGTATTAAATCATGAGGATCGTGGGTATCAAGTCCAAGGACGGAAACCCCAAGCACAGAATCAGTAATCAATTGATAGACAACGTCATCTACTTCCTGTCTTATTTGATACAGTTTTTCTTTTATTGCCTGCAAGATTGACAGAGATAACGGTTTATTTTGTGTTTGGCAAAACGTTATCGCAATCATAAATACACTGCCATACAAATACCCTGACAAGGTATTGTCACATCGATAGGAAAGTACAGACGCGATTTCTCTTTTTTGCTCCAATATATTATCGATAGCAAATTTTGGCTCGAAGCTTAGAACCATCAAACCATTTGTCACATCCATCTTGAGATAATATTCATATAATCGGAATGCAAAATCGTCGTCACATGGAAGCTGTGTGAGTAATTCGATACCTCCGTACTCTCTGCCTGCAATTCGATACAAAGAATTTGATAAATCTCGACACATTCCTATGTAATAGATCTTTTCTTGAATCGACGTTACCCGTTGAATCGTCAGCTCTTGAGGAATGGCCACACCATCCTTTCGCTTACTTAAAATTAACCCAATCCAGAAGCCTTCTGTATTGATTTTCTCCCACATATCAACAAAATACAGTTCACCATGTTTGTTTGCATTAAAGATACGGGTTTCTTTGCCAATCAGTTCCATCAATGAATATTGTGTTGAGGCTTCAAACTCTTCATTGCACGCGACAATCGCGGTACTTTCATCCGTAAGTACCATTCCATGGTGCTGATTTTCAAAAATTTGTTCAAAGAATGAGGAGAACTCGCCGAAATGAGTGGAAGTAAACAAAGGAAGAATTTCACCACTAATGGTACCGATGTCAGATAGCTTTGCAGAGAGTAAGCAATAACTAAGGCTGCCTCCCATGGTGGTAAAACATATTCGAATTGGCTTAATTTGTTCACCAACCGTCATCTCTTTTACCAGACCACCTAAACGTCTTAAATCTCGTTGACTTTTTATGGACAATATATGGATAAAATCATCAATAGTTGACACTGTTTGCTCTAAATGTAGACGCTTTTTCAGCAACTCAGACTCAATATAGAAGTAACTCTCATCAATTTTCCATTGCCATTTAATAGACAACGACTCTGAACTAGCATGTTGGAATATTGGTGTTACTTTATTTGAATTATTATTCACGGATAATATCAACTTTACCTTTATTTATTTTATACAGTTGAATATCAGCTTGCTGTATTCAACTTAAACACTTCATCGTCAAAGGTTACACTACACTGGCATCGTATAATTCAACTCACAACCCGACAGGTTACCGCCAATTATGTCTATTAACAGTAAGGTGCTGTTGTGAGATAAACGCATAAATTTGTTCACATAGAAAGAGTAGACACAGCTTCAGTGAGGCTTGGTAAGGCTATCATTGACTTCTAAGTCCTTAGAATTATACGTTTAATCAAAAAGGATACCAGTTATATCATGGAAAATAACCACAGAAACAGAATTAATTAATATATTCATTGAATATGTGAATCATCTAAAAATTAGAATAGATTTTTCAAATATATTCTAACTATTTGAATCCATATATATTAGTGAATTAAATATTAGCGGTCGCTTCTGTTATATCAGTCATCTATCTACTAGTGTGCAATTAACCAATTAGCAACAGTTAATTAAACTATACTTAACAAGTATCTTATGATGTCACTCGTTTTGATAAACAGGAATGTATTATGTGGGGCGCGTTTATATGAGAAAAAATCACAAAGCGCAAAAGCATGCTCGACATTCTGTTTTACTATCGGAACTCAGACACCGCAACTCACCGGATTAACTACCTCATAATGATAGGGCCATTAAGTATAAAAAGGACTAAAAATGAAATAAATCATGATCCGGTGAAAGTTCTGGTACGTTTATCCCCTCTACTTTTTATCAGCTGATTACTAATAAGTGTAACCAATGAAAACCCATTGATTCGCTCTACTTTACTATCGATTTTTCTTATTTTGAGCACCGCTATCAACGCACAGGATTCTCTGCGTGTCTCAGAGGGTAACCAGTAGCAACAATCTCGATTCAACATTAAGCTTTACTAGGACC
>LLEJ01000098.1_pt1 | contig 12424 bp, 10 predicted proteins | sample 595831 | NCBI WGS metagenome assembly LLEJ01 (sample SAMN02919310, study PRJNA255460) | bioreactor metagenome | biome: chemostat; feature: culture 2011_10.1; material: sediment; isolation source: day101 10degC chemostat 2011 inoculated with Wadden Sea sediment taken from... | place: Germany: Bremen... | reverse complement strand
TATCTGAAATTATTGGTCAGGTATGGAGAGCCGCGAAAGAAATAGGGTTACAAAAAGATACTGGCCGACGTCCAATTACCAATGTGGTAATGATGGGGATGGGTGAGCCACTTCTGAACATGAAAAACTTGATACCAGCATTAGAAATTATGCTCGATGATCTAGGTTTCGGGCTATCTAAGCGTCGCGTAACCGTATCTACATCGGGTGTGGTCTCTGGTTTGGATCAGATGACAGGTGTTATCGATGTGGCTTTGGCCGTTTCATTACATGCTCCGACAGATGAACTTCGTAGCCAGATTATGCCGATCAATGACCGCTGGAACATTCAGGATCTCCTTGCCTCCATTCATCGATATGTTGACTCGTCGAACGCCAACCGTGGCAAGGTTACGATCGAATATGTTTTGTTGGATCATGTAAATGATGACATGCAACATGCAAGACAACTCGCAGAAGTAATGAAAGGTACACCTTGTAAGATTAATTTGATTCCATTTAATCCTTATCCTGGTTCACCATACAAAAAGCCAAGTAACTCTCGTATAGATCGTTTCCAGAAGACACTAATGGAATATGAACATACGGTAACAGTACGTAAAACGCGCGGTGATGATATCGACGCAGCGTGCGGTCAGTTAGTTGGTGATGTGATCGATAGAACAAAACGAACAAAACAGAACCAGCTTGGGGAACCAATTCCGGTAAAATCAATCTGATAAGATTGCAATCATTGAATCGGGTGTGACCCGTGCGCTTATTTAAGGCTTTGATTCAATGGTTAGATGGGTTGTAACAACATTTCTTGCATGCATAGTGACGGGTTGTGTTACAGTTACTGAGCAAGATATGGGTGGTAGAAATAGTGATATTGACGCTGCAGATGCAAGAATAGAGCTTGGATTAGGCTATCTTGCTGATGGGAATAGGCTAAAAGCAAGAGAAAATCTTGAATTAGCGGTAAAATACGCACCAAATTACTACCGAACATTGAATTCAATTGCTTATTATTATCAGTTAGTCGGCGAGAACACTCTTGCCGAACAAACGTATATAAAAGCATTGCGGGAGTCTCCAAAGAACAGCGAAGTGCTTAATAATTACGGTGCATTCTTATGTCGACTTGGTCAATACGAAAAAGCCGACGAATTTTTTACCCGTGCGATTAGGCAGCCTTCAAACTATCAAGTGGTTGATAGTTTAGAAAATGCAGCGATATGCTCACTAAAGAGTGGTAACAGAGCAAAAGCAGAGCATTATTTTACGCGCTCTTTGGATTATGACCCACACCGTTATTTCTCACTGCTTCAATTGTCTAAATTGAATTCAGAGAATGGGGATTATAATGATGCAAGGGTTAGACTAATTAAATTTCACGATAGGTTTGGATACCAACTGAGTAGTTTACACCTGCTTATAGAGTTAGAAAATAAAGCAGGTAATAAAGAGTTAGCAGATGAATACGCTAAAATACTTAAGGTAAAGTATCCGAGCTCTACAAAAAATTAGAAATACATAGCTATGACTACTGAAAAAGAACCAACTGTAACTGAAGAAGTGGTAGAGATCGTTGCTGGAGTACAGGCAGGAGACATGCTTCGTACTAAGCGTGAGCAACTGGGAATTTCTCAAGAAGAGATCGCCGACCGATTAAGGTTGAGGCTCACTATCATTCAAAGTATCGATGCAAATAACTATGATTTTGATCAAGTCGCTACGTTTACACGTGGCTATTTACGTTCTTATGCTAAAGCGGTTTCTTTAGATGATAAAGAGGTACTTGCTTCTTTAGATAGCTTTAAAGAAGCGCAGCACTCAGATCATGAGATGCAAAGTTTTTCTCGAAAAACCAAGAGAGACAAACATGATAGCCGCATAATGAAGCTAACGTGGATAATATTTGTTGTAATTATCGGTATCTCTTCTCTCTGGTGGTATCAAAACCAACAAGATACATTAACGGAAGTCAGCTCGGTTGATGCTGTGGTATCTGTTATTGCCGCTGAGCCTACGCAATCAAATGAACCTGCGTCTCCTGACCGATCTCAATTTGAACAGCCTGAACCGGTGACACTTCCAGCGAGTCTTGAAGACGATCAGGGGAAGCCAGTAGAACAGATACAACAAGAAGCGGCTGAGCAAGCCGCATTGCTAGAAAAAGCAAATGGCGAAGCGGCAGTGATGTCTGAAGTAGAAACAGAAATCGTCATCACGGAAGACAATTCTGAGCCGCTAGAAACAAGCGGTAATGAATTAGCCATGACCTTTTCTTCCGATTGTTGGGTGCAAGTGAAAGATGCCACCGGCAAAACGTTTGCCACTGGTGTTAAGAAAGCGGGTAGTACCATCAAATTTGCTGGAAAAGCACCTTATAAAATTATTTTGGGTGCGCCTGAAGGCGTATCGATGACATTTGCGAATGAACCAGTTGACCTTTCTGGGTATAATACTGGCAAAGTAGCAAGATTCACCTTACCTTAGAAGCTAATATGCAACACGAATCCCCTATTAAACGTCGCTCATCGACCAGAATATATGTCGGCGATGTCCCTATTGGCGACGGCGCACCAATTGCTGTGCAATCGATGACCAATACACGTACTACTGATGTGGCTGCAACTGTTGCTCAAATACGAGCTTTAGAAAAAGTCGGCGCTGATATCGTTCGAGTTTCAGTTCCAACGATGGATTCAGCCGAAGCGTTTAAGCTCATCAAACAACAAGTCTCTATTCCCCTTATCGCCGATATCCATTTTGACTATCGTATCGCCCTGAAAGTGGCTGAGTACGGAGTAGACTGTTTACGAATCAATCCCGGCAATATCGGCAATGAAGGTCGAATTCGTTCTGTAGTTGATTGTGCTCGCGATAATAATATACCGATCCGCATTGGCGTTAATGGTGGGTCGTTAGAAAAAGAAATCCAAGAGAAGTATGGTGAACCAACACCCGCCGCACTCGTAGAATCAGCAATGCGTCATGTTGATATACTTGATAGGCTCAATTTTGATCAATTCAAAGTGAGTGTAAAAGCCTCGGATGTTTTTCTAGCAGTAGACTCTTACCGTTTGCTGGCACAAAAAATAGATCAACCATTGCATTTAGGTATTACGGAGGCGGGTGGAGCAAGAGCGGGTTCCGTTAAGTCAGCGGTAGGGCTCGGTTTATTGTTGTCAGAAGGTATTGGCGATACATTACGAATTTCTCTTGCCGCCGATCCTATTGAAGAAATTAAAGTGGGTTTCGATATTCTGAAATCGCTGCGAATTCGTTCTCGAGGTATTAATTTCATTGCGTGCCCAACCTGTTCTCGTCAAGAGTTTGATGTGATAGCAACGGTAAATGCTCTGGAACAAAGATTAGAAGATATTACCACTCCAATGGACGTATCTCTTATAGGTTGCGTAGTAAACGGACCCGGTGAAGCGGAAGTTTCTCATTTAGGGCTTGCTGGTAGTGCAAGAAGAAGTGCGTTTTATGAAGATGGTAAACGAACCAAAGAGCGCCTTGATAACAACGATCTTCTCGACAATTTAGAAGCAAAAATTCGTGCAAAAGCCTCCATTTTGGACGCGAAACAACGAATTGATATAAACCAAATTGAAAGCAATTAATCTTAACGATTTACGGTAATAGACAGTGGCAAAAACAATTCAAGCAATTCGAGGTATGAACGACTGCCTCCCAACTGACTCACCACTTTGGCAAAAAGTAGAGAGCACAGTAAAACAAGTAGTTAGTGCTTATGGGTATAGCGAAGTACGTATGCCTATTGTTGAGCAAACGCATTTATTTAGCCGTGCAATTGGTGAAGTGACCGATGTTGTTGAAAAGGAGATGTATACCTTTGAAGACCGCAATGGGGACAGTTTAACGCTGCGCCCTGAAGGGACCGCAGGTTGTGTTCGTGCTGGTATTGAAAATGGTCTTCTGTATAACCAAGAACAACGTCTTTGGTATATGGGACCAATGTTTAGACATGAGCGTCCTCAAAAAGGACGCTATCGTCAGTTTCATCAAGTTGGTGTCGAAGTGTTTGGTCTTAACGGTCCAGATGTCGATGCAGAACTGATCATTATGACAGCACGTTTATGGCGAGAATTAGGCATTGCGGATCATGTCCGTCTAGAGTTGAACTCAATCGGTTCTCTAGAGGCTCGTGCTAACTATCGTGATGCATTAGTTACGTATCTTGAACAGCACGAAGATGTTTTAGATGACGATTGTAAACGTCGTATGTATACCAATCCTTTGCGTGTATTGGATAGTAAAAATCCAGAAGTACAAGCTATTTTAGGTGATGCGCCAAAGCTATCTTCATTTTTAGATGAAGAGTCAGTGCAACACTTTTCCGGCTTGTGTGAACTTCTTGACTCTGCTGGAATCGAATACCAAGTTAATGAACGTTTAGTACGCGGTTTAGATTATTACAATCGAACCGTATTTGAATGGATTACAGAAAGCTTAGGTGCTCAAGGTACGGTTTGTGGCGGAGGTCGCTATGATGGACTTGTTGAGCAGTTAGGTGGAAAGGCGACACCTGGAGTCGGGTTTGCTATGGGCTTAGAGCGTCTAGTCTTACTACTCGATACATTGGGGTTAACTGATGTACGTCGTCATGTTGATGTGTACTTAGTTACCGCAGGTGAAGGTACCATGAAAGCGGGTATGAAGTTAGCCGAACAATTACGTGAAACGTTACCGAGTTTACGTATTATGACCCATTTCGGTGGCGGCAATTTTAAGAAACAATTTAAGCGCGCAGACAAAGTCGGTGCAGCGGTTGCATTAGTGTTAGGTGAGAATGAAGTTGCTGAAAATACGGTTGTGGTAAAAGACCTCATCGGTGGCTCGCAAACAACAGTCGCGCAAGCCGATGTTGCAGCTCAACTAATAGAATTGGTTTAAGAGGATTTAAAGTGGAATTGTACGATAGCGAAGAAGATCAAGTTCTAGCCATAAAAGATTGGTGGAGAGAGAACGGTAAAGCCGTCATTTTAGGTGGTGTTATCGGTTTCGGTGGATTATTTGGTTGGCGTTTTTATCAAGATTCAATCATCGAAGCAAAAGAGGCGGCATCAGATAGTTATTCACAAGTGATCGAGCAACTTGCCACCAAAGGTGTTGCCGTCTCTTCTCAAGTGGAGAGCTTTATCGAGTCGAATAAAGACACTGAATATTCTGTTCTAGCCGCACTCCAGCTTGCAAAAGCTCAAGTTGATGCTGCTGAATGGGATGAAGCATTAGCGCAACTAGAGTGGGCAAAAGCCAACACTAAAGATATTGCGATAGGGCCAATTGCCAGCTTCCGCATTGCACGAATCCAGGCTCAAAAAGAGCAATTTGATGACGCGTTAGCAACACTTGGAGCGTTGGATTCTATAGCATGGGCAGGCAGAGTCGCAGAACTTAAAGGTGATATTTTACTGCGAAAAGGCGATAAAGATGCCGCATATAGTGCCTACACTGAAGCTCAACAAGCAGCAGATGCAAGCCAAGATATCCAGTTTAAGTTGGATGATCTTGCCAAGTAAGGGCTGAAGTAATGAAGAAAACACTCAGTCGAGTATTATTAAGTACCGCTATTGTTGTTGGACTTGCGGGTTGTGCTAGTGAGGAAGACACAGTGGTTATGGCGCCTGTTCCACAGGTCAATAGCCAGTTTACTCCAAGCAGCGATTGGTCTGCGAATATAGGCGATGGTGCTGGCCAGTTCTTTTCAAAGCTGCAGCCTGTGTTTGCTTACGACAAAATATTTGTCGCTAGCCGTGATGGTGAAGTCAAGGCGTTGGATCCTGAAAATGGCAAAATCATTTGGAAGATCGACCTTCAAAAAGAAGGTATTGCCCGTTTATCTGGTGGCATAACCGCATCTTATGGAAAGCTGTTTATTGGTTCTGAGAATAGTGAAGTTATCGCACTTGATAACGACACAGGTGAAGAGCTTTGGCGTCAACAAGTCATGGGTGAAGTACTATCGAAACCAGCGACTGAGAATAACCTCGTTATTGTTAATACAAGTCGCGGTATTTTAGAAGCTCTTGACTCTGAAACAGGCGAACAAGAGTGGACGATAGGTACAGAAGTTCCTAACCTGACATTGAGAGGAGATAGCTCTCCATCTACAGTGTCTGGTGGTGTTTTTTGGGGAACGGCGAATGGTCGTTTAGCCGCTGCAATTGTCGCTCGTGGTCAATTAATATGGCAACAACCAATAGGTATTCCCAAAGGTGCAACTGAAATAGATAGATTGGTTGATGTTGATTCCTCACCGGTTATCTTGGGTGGTATGCTTTATACCGTTGGCTTCAATGGTCAATTAATCGCCATTGACTTGCGTTCAGGTGCGCCAGCGTGGAAGCGTACCTATTCATCTACCTTGGATATGGCAACAAATGGCTCTGATTTGTTCTTAGTCTCAGACAACGATCATATCGCTGCTGTCGATGTTCGAAGTGGTACCGAAATCTGGACAAATAAACAGTTAGAGAACCGTTTGCTCACTGCGCCTGCGCTAATAAATGGTTATTTGGTCTTTGGTGATGCGGAAGGTTATTTACATTGGTTGGATACGGATACCGGTGAATTTGTTGCCCAGCAGTTGATCAATGATAGCGGTTTTGCTGTTGGTCCAATTGAAGTGAACGACGGATACCTGATTACGACACGTGACGGCAAAATCCGTAAGTTAAAAATCGACTAGATCTTAACTCAAATAATGAAAGTGTGATAGAATTCACGTTCGGCTCCTGACTTTGCGGTCAGGAGCCGTTTTGTTGTAAGAAATAACGCTTGCGGAATTGAGTCGTTGTTGAATTGAGTAGTTATAGGTAAGTCTTCAAAAACTTACCTATAACTACATAATAGAATGTTTTTTGTAGAGGTTGTTATGATTCCTGTTGTTGCCCTTGTTGGGCGTCCAAACGTAGGCAAGTCTACGCTGTTTAACCGATTAACACGTACGCGTGATGCACTTGTTGCCGACTTTCCTGGGCTGACTCGTGACCGAAAATATGGTCAGGCTAAACTTGGCGAACATGAATTTATTGTTATTGACACCGGTGGTATTGACGGCACAGAAGAAGGTGTCGAGACCAAGATGGCGGAGCAATCACTTGCTGCTATCGATGAAGCCGATGTTGTGTTGTTTATGGTTGATGGTCGTGCGGGTTTAACCGTAGCCGATCAAGCCATCGCGCAACACCTGAGAAAGATAGAAAAGCCAGCTATGCTTGTGGTCAATAAAGTAGATGGTGTTGATGCGGACGCTGCAAGTGCGGAATTCTGGCAACTTGGTATGGATAATATGTACCAAATTGCGGCCTCACAAGGCCGCGGTGTCACGGCATTGATTGATCTCGCACTGAGCCCATTTGCTGAAGCTTTGAATGAGAAAGAAAGAGGCGACATTGAAGACCTAACCGATCTTGTTGACGATGATGAAGAGAAGCTGGAATACACTGAAGAAGAAGCGGAAGAAGAGTTCAAGCGCTTGCAAGATCAGCCAATTAAACTGGCTATTATTGGTCGTCCAAATGTAGGTAAATCAACGCTGACAAACCGAATCCTCGGTGAAGAACGTGTGGTTGTTTACGATATGCCTGGCACCACTCGAGATTCTATCTATATCCCAATGCAGCGTGATGAACGCGAGTATGTGTTAATAGATACGGCTGGTGTTCGTCGTCGCAAGCGCATCAACGAAACAGTAGAAAAGTTTTCTGTGGTGAAAACGCTTAAAGCAATAGAAGATGCTAACGTCGTGTTGGTGGTTATCGATGCACGTGAGAATATATCTGATCAAGATTTGAGTTTGTTAGGTTTTGCATTAAACGCAGGTCGCTCCATTGTTATTGCGGTAAATAAGTGGGATGGTTTAGATACCGATATTAAAGCTGATGTTAAGAAAGAGTTGGACCGTCGATTAGGTTTTATCGATTTCGCTCGTATTCACTTTATCTCTGCGTTACATGGTACGGGTGTTGGTCACTTATTTGAATCTGTTCAAGAAGCCTATAAATCGGCAACAACACGTGTTGGTACTTCTGTACTTACCCGTGTAATGAAAATGGCAACAGATGACCATCAGCCACCGCTTGTTCGCGGACGTCGTGTTAAGCTTAAGTATGCTCACGCTGGTGGCTATAACCCACCTATTGTGGTTATTCACGGTAATCAAGTTAAAGCGCTTCCAGACTCTTACAAGCGCTACCTAATGAACTACTATCGCCGTTCATTAGAAATTATGGGCACGCCAATTCGTATTCATTTCCACAACAGCGAAAACCCATTTGAAGGTAAGGTTAACAAAATGACGCTCTCTCAAGGACGCAAAAGAGACCGCGTATTGAGTATGATGAAAAACAGAAAAAAATAGTTAGAAAGCGCCTTTAAGGCGCTTTTTTCTTCCCTTCAAAAAATTCCTTCAAAGAAATGAGTGATCGTCCCTTTGGTCTGTGTTCGAAAGATCAAAAAATTAAAATAAAACTTCCGTCAATTCCGTAGAAACGCAATACTATCCTTCAGAAAAGTTTTCATCAATGTACCCCATTGCCTTTTATCGGCACCATTCAAAGACACCTATTTTATACGTGGATTTTTATGGAAGCATGAACATATCTCTGTTTGTCGATAGAATACTGCCAAGTGAATTTCGATGTTTAATTTTTATTGATCAATTTTGTTAAATCCTGCGATCTAAAGATTAAATTAATCAATTAAGAATAATAGTCTGTGTGAAATGCATATGCAGGATATGTAACTTATGCTTTCGGGTTGTGTGTATATTTATGTTCTTAATAGGGTAGATCGCTGATCAAAATTGATAAAGCAGAAGATCTGATGAAGATCTTTTTTTGACTGGTTATTGAGTGGCAATGGGTATTAAGGTTTAATTCAATTTGTTGAGGAAGAGTATGTCGGTTGAAAATGTATGCCCAAAATGCAGTAGGTCATTGGAATGGCACGAAGGATCCTATCGCTGTGACGATTGTGATGTCAGCTACAATAAAGTGGCGTTTTGTCCAAAGTGTGAAGCTGAGTTAGAAAAGCTACAAGCTTGCGGTTCGGTGAGTTACTTTTGTAACCGTTGTAATGAAATGAAATCTAAATCCGCCATCCGGATTGAGTTTCAGGTTCAAGGAGAATCACTCGGCTAGTTTACGGTGGAGGTAATTTCGCCATCAACGAATTGGGTGATCATTTGATCGCCCTTTTCCAATTTAGACGCATGAGATATGACCGTTCCGGATGCATCCTTACTAATCGAATAACCGCGTTTTAAAGTAGCTAACGGGCTAACTGTATCTAACTTTTCTGCATGAAGCGCGAGGCTATGCTTTGACATCAACATGGTGCGATGGATAGCATCGATTAACTTTTGTTCTGCTTGAATCAACGCATGCTTTTGTTGATTCAATTGTTTATCTGGAGAATTAAGATGTAGTCGATGGCTAAGGTTCTGGATTTGATGCTGTCCTGAACGTGTCTGTTCTTCGATTGAGCGGATCAAACGAGATTCTAGGTCATCTAATCTCTGGCTCTGTTGCTCCAAACGGTAGCTAGGATGTTGTTTTTCAAGCCGATGATTGGACTGCTGTAGCAGGTAATGTCGCCTAGACAGGTTTACTCTAACGGCATTTTCCAAACGATTTTTTCGGGAATGCAGTGCCTGTTCTTTATGGCTTTGGTCTCGGCTTACTAGCTCTGCTGCTGCGGATGGGGTTGGTGCGCGAACGTCAGCAACAAAATCAGCGATAGTAACGTCGATTTCATGACCTACGGCACTGATAATGGGAATGTCGCTTGCGGCAATAGTTCTAGCAACCACTTCATGGTTGAAACACCAGAGATCTTCTAACGAACCACCGCCACGGCCGACGATCAATACATCGCATTCATCACGAGAGTTTGCTCTGCCAATGGCTTGCGCGATTTCGAACGTTGCCGCTTCTCCTTGAACCGTCGTTGGATAAACAATGACAGGCAGGTTAGGGTCTCTGCGTTTAAGGACATCTAATATATCGTAAAGAGCAGCGCCTGTTTTAGAGGTGATGACACCGACGCACTTAGGGTTCTCTGGAAGCGGTTTTTTTAACGACTGAGCAAAGAGACCTTCTGCAGCCAATTGCATTTTGAGTTTATCAAACTCTTGTTGTAACTTGCCATCGCCTTCTGGCTGCATGCTTTCAATGATTAGCTGGTAATCTCCGCGTGGCTCATAAAGAGACAGGCGTGCCTTGACCAAGACTTGATTGCCGTTTTCAGGTCTGAATGTTACTCGGCGGTTATTTCCGCGAAACATGGCGCACTTAACCTGAGCGCGAGAGTCTTTTAGAGATAAATACCAATGCCCTGAAACCGGTGCAGAAAAGTTAGAAATCTCGCCGACTAACCAAACGATACCCATCTCGTTTTCCAGCAGTAGACGAACTTCTGCATTAAGACGGGATACAGTAAATATGTTTTGGTTGCTTTGCACAGACAAGAGAATACCACGGGACGTGAGTATGGAAATTAGCGGCAATATAATACATAGCAAGAGGGTTAATGCAAATTAAAAGTTAAAAAATGAGTAGCGAAACGATTGCGTCGTGCGTATAATCCGTCTGCAATATCAATTTAGATTCAAATTTGATTCATCCTTATTATGCGAAACGATAAGGGTGAATTTTTCGTATTTAACCTCGGTTTTTTAAAAACCATAGTTGAGAGATATTGCAATGCTACGAATAGCAAAAGAAGCGCTCACTTTTGATGACGTTTTACTCGTCCCCGCACATTCGACAGTGCTTCCTAATACAGCGGACCTTCGCACTAAGTTAACCAAAAATATTTCGCTGAATATTCCTATGTTATCGGCTTCTATGGATACCGTTACGGATGCTCGCCTTGCCATCGCTCTGGCTCAAGAAGGTGGTATCGGTTTTATTCATAAAAACATGTCCATTGAAGAGCAAGCTGAACAGGTTCGTTTAGTGAAAATCTTCGAAGCAGGTGTGGTTTCGCATCCGGTGACAGTTAAACCAACCAATACGATCGCAGATGTACTCGCTCTAACCGAAAAAAACGGTTTTGCTGGCTATCCTGTTGTTGCTGAAAACAATGAGTTAGTTGGTATTATCACTGGTCGTGATATCCGTTTTGTGACTGACCTTGATAAAACAGTCGATCAGGTGATGACACCAAAAGCACGTTTAGCTTCCGTAAAAGAAGGCGCATCTCCAGAAGAAGTTCAAGAAGAGATGCACAAAGCTCGTGTTGAAAAAGTGTTGGTTGTAAACGATGCGTTTCAACTAACGGGTATGATTACTGCAAAAGACTTCCACAAAGCAGAGCGTAAACCTAATGCTTGTAAAGATGATAAAGGTCGTCTGCGTGTTGGTGCCGGTGTCGGTGCTGGCGCTGGTAATGAAGAACGTATTGCTGCCCTTGTAGAAGCAGGCGTAGACGTACTGCTTATCGACTCTTCACACGGTCATTCAGAAGGCGTACTTACTCGTATTCGTGAAACACGTGCCGCTTATCCTAATCTAGATATTGTGGGTGGCAATGTTGCAACAGGTGCCGGTGCAAAAGCGCTCATCGATGCTGGTGTCAGCGCGGTGAAAGTGGGTATCGGCCCGGGTTCAATTTGTACTACTCGTATCGTAACGGGTGTTGGTGTACCTCAAGTAACGGCGATTTCTGATGCGGTAGATGTTGCGGACCAATATGGTATTCCTGTTATTGCTGACGGTGGTATTCGTTTTTCTGGTGATGTCTGCAAAGCAATCGCTGCGGGCGCATCTTGCGTCATGGTTGGTTCAATGTTCGCCGGTACGGAAGAAGCACCGGGTGACATCATTCTTTATCAAGGTCGCTCATACAAATCTTATCGTGGAATGGGTTCTCTAGGCGCGATGTCTCAGGGGTCTTCAGACCGTTACTTCCAAAGCGATAATGCCGCAGACAAATTGGTTCCTGAAGGTATCGAAGGTCGTATTGCTTATAAGGGTCGCCTAAAAGAGATTGTTCATCAGCAGATGGGTGGTTTACGTTCGAGCATGGGCTTAACGGGGTCGGCAACCATTGAAGATATGCGCACTAAAGCAGAATTTGTTCGTATCTCTGGTGCTGGCATGAAAGAGTCTCATGTACATGACGTGCAGATAACTAAAGAAGCGCCAAACTACCGTTTAGGTTAATTTTTTGTAATCCAGTTATCGATGTGAATAGGGTTAATCCGATAGACTTATGTTCACATCGATTGAGAACTGACTTGTTATAGAGTTATTTCATCAACCTAATTTGAGAAGAGAAAATGACAAAAGATATCCACGATCAACGTATTTTGATTTTAGATTTTGGTTCTCAGTACACACAGTTGATTGCACGTCGAATTCGTGAAATTGGCGTTACTGTGAATTGTGGAGCTGGGGACTCG
>LLEJ01000097.1_pt1 | contig 12514 bp, 12 predicted proteins | sample 595831 | NCBI WGS metagenome assembly LLEJ01 (sample SAMN02919310, study PRJNA255460) | bioreactor metagenome | biome: chemostat; feature: culture 2011_10.1; material: sediment; isolation source: day101 10degC chemostat 2011 inoculated with Wadden Sea sediment taken from... | place: Germany: Bremen... | reverse complement strand
ATTCAGTCTGTCGATTGGGTGGTGATGAGTTTATTGTTATTTGCCCGGAAATAGATCTACAACAAGGGTTAACTTTGGCCCGAACCGTTCACGAACAAGTGAATAAAATACGCCTACCTTATGACGGATATTGTTGGGAAGGGAGTATCAGTGTGGGTGTCGCAGCGTTATGCGAATCGACTAAAGATGTCAGTGATTTGATTAAGTTGGCCGACGACTCAGTATATATGGCGAAAAACGCAGGCAAGAACTGTGTGCGGACAATACAATGATTTATGGTGTGTAAAAGGCGTCTATATAGGGTATCAGTTACATAATAGGCGAGGCTAAATCGTTAATTACAAAATAATTGGCAACTAATTGAATGATAAGAGTCGATTAATGTAGATTCAATTTGGCTTTGAGCTTCGGTTTGATTAATATGTACAGCTATTAAGTTTAATATGTGGGCGTGTTGATCTTTCAAAGTAGTAGACCTATTTTGAAAGACCAAAACGCCCTTATTATGGACACTACCGCAAGGTGGATGAGGAAAAGATGCAACATCTACAAGAGATCATTGCTAACGCAACGTCAGCCATTGATAGTGCTGACTCGTTAGTTGCACTTGACGAAGTGCGTGTTCAATTTCTAGGAAAGAAAGGTGAGCTAACGGCTCAACTTCAAAGCCTAGGTAAACTACCACCTGAAGAACGTCGCACTGCTGGTCAAGAGATCAACAAAGCGAAAGGTGCCGTACAGCAAGCGATTGCAGAGCGTAAAAACGCGCTGCAACGTGCAGAATTAGAGACAAAACTCGCGGCTGAAACAATCGATGTGACACTACCAGGTCGTCGTATTGAAAATGGTGGCTTACACCCAGTAACTCGAACAATAGAGCGAATTGAAAGCTTTTTTGGAGAGTTAGGTTTTACCGTCGAGTCTGGTCCTGAAGTTGAAGATGATTTTCATAACTTTGATGCACTGAATATTGCCGACGATCATCCTGCTCGTACTGACCACGATACTTTCTTCTTTAATCCTAAGTTGATGCTTCGTACTCATACATCAGGTGTACAGATCCGCACTATGGAAGAACGTCAACCACCGTTGCGTTTTATCGCGCCTGGTCGAGTATATAGAAACGATTATGATCAGACGCATACACCAATGTTCCACCAAGTAGAAGGTATGTTAGTTGACGAGAATGTTAACTTTGCACAGCTTAAAGGCATTCTTAATGATTTTCTTTGTAATTTCTTTGAAGAAGATTTAGAGGTTCGATTCCGCCCATCATATTTCCCATTTACCGAGCCTTCTGCGGAAGTTGACGTAAAAGGAAAAAATGGTAAATGGCTAGAGATTTTAGGTTGCGGCATGGTACATCCCAATGTACTTCGCAGCGTAGGTATTGACCCTGAGAAATACTCGGGCTTTGCATTTGGTATGGGCGTAGAGCGTCTGACTATGCTTCGCTATGGCGTCAATGATCTACGAGCGTTCTTCGAGAACGATCTTCGTTTCCTTAAACAGTTCAAGTAATTCAGAGGCAGTCGAACAATGAAATTCAGTGAATCTTGGCTACGTGAGTGGGTTAATCCCGCTGTTACGACCGACGAGCTAACACATCAAATCACTATGGCTGGCCTAGAAGTTGATGACGTTCTACCAGTAGCGGGCATTTTTACCGGCGTAAAAGTGGGTAAAGTTGTAGAGTGCGGCCAACATCCAGACGCAGATAAACTTCGCGTTACAAAAGTGGATATCGGTGCCGAAGAATTATTAGACATTATATGTGGTGCACCAAATTGCCGAGAAGGTATTAAGGTCGCTGTTGCTACGGTTGGTGCGGTTCTCCCTGGTAACTTAAATCAAGAAGGCAAAGCTACGTGGTCAACCATCACATGGCATGCTTTGTTCATTTTCGGAACTTGGAATTGATGTTGAATCCGATGGCATCATGGAACTGACTGAAGATGCCATTATTGGCAAAGACTTCCGTGAGTACTTAGATCTCGACGATGTAACTATTGATGTTGACCTCACAGCTAATCGTGCGGACTGCTTTAAGTATTCGCGGTTTAGCAAGAGAAGTTGGCGTGTTAAATAGAGCTGAAGTGCAGTCACCATCTTTCGATGTTGTTGCCGCCAGCATTGACGATATGATTTCAATAGAGGTGAAAGCGGCTGATGCTTGTCCTCGTTACCTCGGTCGTATCGTTAAGAATGTAAATGTTCAAGCTGAGACGCCAATCTGGATGCAAGAGAAATTGCGCAGATGTGGTATTCGCTCTATCGATCCTATTGTTGATATCACTAACTATGTCTTGTTAGAACAAGGTCAACCAATGCATGCCTTCGATTTGGATCAAATCGAAGGGGGTATTGTGGTTCGTTTAGCAGAACAGGGTGAAAAACTGACACTGTTGGATGGCAACGTAGCCGAGTTAAACAGTGATACGTTGATTATCTGTGACCATAAAAAAACCACTCGCTATTGGTGGTGTTTTTGGTGGAGAAGGTTCAGGCGTAACAAGCGAAACTAAAGATGTACTTCTTGAATGTGCTTTCTTTTCGCCAGATGCTATTCGCGGTCGTGCGCGTCGCTATGGTCTTCATACTGACGCCTCTATGCGTTATGAGCGTGGTGTTGATTATGCTCGCCAAGCGGACTGTATGGAACGTGCTACACAACTACTTATTGATATCTGTGGTGGTGATGCGGGTCCTATTGCTGGTTTTGAATCTGAATCTGCATTACCGAAATCAAACACAGTGCTACTTCGTCGCACAAAGCTTGATTCGCTTTTAGGCCATGAAATACCATCAATTGATGTAGTTGAGATTCTTACTCGACTAGGTTGTGATGTTTCTGAAACTGACAATGGTTGGACCGCTGAATCTCCGTCATGGCGTTTTGATATCGCAATTGAACAAGATTTGATTGAAGAAGTAGGCCGAATTTACGGTTACGACAATATTCCAAACCAAGCTCCGGTTGCTGGTTTAAGCATGAACCTTCACAAAGAAGCGAACCAATCGCTTAAACGTGTTCGTGACTTACTTGTTGACCGTGGTTATCACGAGGCGATTACTTATAGCTTCGTTGAACCAGAGCAACAGAAACTCGTGGTTCCAGGTGTAGAGGCACTTATTCTACCTTTCCCAATATCGGCAGATATGTCTGCAATGCGCCTTGGTTTGATCCAAGGGTTATTGAATACGGTTGTTCACAACCAAAAGCGTCAACAACCTCGCGTGCGATTGTTTGAGTCAGGCCTTCGTTTTATCCCAGATGAAGCGGTAGAAAATGGTATGCGCCAAGAGCAGATGCTTGCCGGTGTTATTGCAGGAAGTCGTGGTGAAGAGCACTGGGACATTGAAAACAATACGGTAGATTTTTACGATCTAAAAGGTGATCTAGAAGCCGTTTTAGAACTGACTTCGAATGAAACTGCTTACAGTTTTACCTCAACAAAACACCCAGCTCTTCATCCTGGGCAGGCTGCTGCAATTGTTGTTGATGGTAAAGAAGTGGGCGTTATTGGTACCGTGCATCCTGAACTAGAGCGTGCGTTTGGTCTAAATGGTCGTACTATTGTGTTTGAAATTGAATGGTCGGCAATTAACACCCGCGTACTTCCAGAAGCGGTGGCGGTATCTAAGTTCCCTTCAAACCGTCGTGATATAGCATTAGTTGTTGCTGATGACATTGCTTCTGGCGATATTGTTGAAGCATGTTTAGACGCTGGTGGAAGCTTCCTAACCGATGTTAGTCTATTTGATGTGTATGTAGGCAAAGGGGTGGAAGAGGGCAAGAAAAGTCTCGCTATCGCCCTAACGCTCCAGTCTGTCGAACGTACATTAGAAGATGCAGATATTGCAGGTGCAGTAGAAGCAATTGTTGCCAATGTATCAGAAAAATTTGGTGCTGCTCTTCGCGACTAATTAATCCGTTTTAGCGATATAAAAATAGGCCTTGAATAGGGCCTATTTTTTTTGCTCAAACATAACTGACCATAGTGCAGAACCGTTATCTAACGGTATTGATATACTTTGGTAAGACACACTTTTCCACATAAAAAAAGGACTCCGAAGAGCCCTTAATTATATAGGGTGTTAACGTTATCCGAACATTTCGGATGTAACTAAGATCACGCCTGTTTCAGATACCGTGTACTTTTTGGCATCCTCTGTTGGGTTTTCGCCGATCACTGTGTTGTCTGGGATGACACAATCTTCGCCAACGATTACTTTCGTTAGTCGACAATTTCTGCCGATATCAGAGTTTGGCAATAGGATACAGTCTTTTAATTGTGAGTAACTGTGAACACGAACGTTAGCTGAAACCATGCAGTGTTCTAACTCCGCACCAGAAATAATAGTACCGGCAGAAAGAACAGAATCGACCGCATGTCCACGACGATTCTCATCATTGAATACAAACTTAGCACCTGGACGTTGTGATTGGTTGGTCATGATAGGCCAGTTTGGCGAGTAAAGGTCTAACTCAGGATCTGGGGAAAGTAGATCCATAGTTGCCGCAAAATACTCATCAAGGTTACCTACATCGCGCCAGTATGCGGTGTCACCTGGGTGGCCATCTTCAGTAAAGATATAGCCGAATACCTTAGCTCGGCCAAGTAGGCCTGGAATGATGTTGTGACCAAAGTCATGGTTGTATTCAGGGTCTTCTAGCGCGTTAACCAGTTCATCCTCAAGTAGGTCTGCATCAAAGATATAGATTCCCATTGAAACGAGTGATTGTGTTGGGTCACTAGGGTCGGCTGGTGGGTTAGCTGGCTTCTCAACGAAGGTATTAATTTGGCCTGTCGCATCGAGTCCCATAACACCGAAAGAAGAGGCTTCTTCGATTGGTTTATGAATACATGCAACAGTGACCGCAGCATTATTTTCCACATGGAAATTAAGCATGCGAGAGTAGTCCATTTTATAAATGTGGTCGCCACCAAGTATCAATACGCGCTTAGCGTTTTGGCGTTTAATAAGATCCAAATTCTGGTAAACAGCATCGGCTGTACCACGGTACCAGTCGTTACCAGTTCTCTGTTGTGCAGGAATAATACGAACGCCTTCACCCATTGCTGGTGAGAGAATCTGCCAGCCATCTTGAAGGTGGTCGATTAGGTCTTGTGCCATGTACTGAGTGAGTACACCAACTTTTCTAACGCCAGAATTTATACAGTTTGAAAGAGTAAAATCGATAATTCGAAACTTGCCACCGAATGAAACGGCAGGCTTGGCATTATTGTTAGTCAATTGTTTTAATCGTGTTCCCTTTCCTCCTGCTAAAATAAGCGCACTTGTTTCACGAACAAGTTTGTTGGTATCAGCATGTGAATAGTTGTTACTTGACATATAATTAAAGCCTTATAGGTAATGTGTATAAAAATGATGATGTTGTGTAATTAATAGAGGGGGCCAACACCAACACTTACTAAACTACTATTATTCTTGATGGGTCATTGTTGCATAGGTCACCGATTTGCTAAGAGGGTAATCGAGATTGCAATCTTTTGAGATCCGTCACTAAATTACACGAACATATTGTACACACCCTTTGTTTCTTAAGTCGGATATGTATTGTTAACGTTTTGAGTGATTTGGTTAAAATAGTAGTAGCTGACATCAAAATTAACAATAAATGTAATAAAACACCTATGCAAGATCATGAATTGACTGAAAAAAACTAAAATTTTAAAGGTGCGAAACTAATTGGAGTATTATCCTAATAAATTTGAAATAGAAGAGAATTAAACTGCTAATGTATCATTTGTTGAGGCTATATTCTTAGTGGAACCTATTGAAACCTTCCCTTTACTACTGATATTTGAGTTATTAGTGAATAAATAAAAGAAAAAAATTGGCGAAAATCATAAGGTTGGCTTACACTTCTGTTGATGTCGCCGATTATTATGTCGGTATAGCACAATCCAATTTGGCGCTACACAATTGTAGCAATGTTTAATACAGCTTTGAGGGAAGTTTTTATGGCGCTCACAAAGGCCGATTTGGCTGAGAACCTGTTTGAGAAACTTGGATACAGCAAGCGTGATGCCAAGGAAACAGTAGAGGTGTTTTTCGAAGAAATTCGTAAAGCTCTTGAAAATGGCGAACAGGTCAAGCTATCCGGATTTGGGAATTTCGACCTAAGAGAAAAAAGTGAACGACCTGGTCGAAATCCAAAAACAGGCGAAGACATACCAATTTCCGCTCGGCGGGTTGTTACCTTCCGTCCTGGGCAAAAATTGAAAGCTCGAGTTGAAAATATCAAAATCGAGAAGTAACCAATAAAAAAGACCACGCGCCGCGTGGTCTTTTTATTTTCCCTTGCAAAATCACCTTCTAAAAAAGCACTGGTACTCCGTTCGGGCTCAATCCTAGGCTGTGTATATGAGTGAAAACGAATGGACTCCCTTGGGTTCGAGAATCCGAATTTAACCTCTGTTTTATGCTGCCTTTATATTCGTCGTGATATAGGGTTGCCAAGCATAATGATATAGGTCTAAAGATTGTCTTCTTAAGCCTTCAATTTTGGCGTTTTCAATCTCACTTATCGCACGGTTTGATGATAATGCACCGCGCTCAATATCCTGAATCTGTTTGTATAAATCGTGTTCAGGACCACTTTTTACTTTTGCAATCTCAGCAAGATGCAACTGCACTTCCGCTATAATCTTCGTCTCTGGTAGTTCAACAAGAATATTCAAGTCACGATATCCAGAAGGTGCTGGTTTTTTAAAGCGATTTTTAACACTAATGATATTTGCTTGTTTTTCGAGTAACTCGAAAGTGGACACTAGACTTTCAATATCGTCAGATACGATAGTAGCTCTTGCTAAATCGGTAATTTGATTCACATTGTTCGCTAGATCTGTTTTTATCTTTGTTTCAGCTCGTTGTCTTGACTTTACTCCGACGGAAATCGCGTGAGAATTGGTTAATAAAGCGGTGCTTTTACATATGGTCTCTAATTCAAGCTGTGCTTTTTGAGCCTGACTATATAGAGCATCGAAATCAGAGTAGGGCTGACTAACATCATGTTTGATAGAAGATATACCATAAAGCCCACTTAAACTGTGTTTAAACAGTTTTGGGTTAATTTGGCTTTGTGTTTGTTCTTTTTCTTGCTGACTTTGAGAAACAGGTTCAACAGAGGCGAATGCAGATGCCCGGCTAAACACTAATAGGGTGAGGATGGTACGCAGCATAACGTTCATTAACGCTCCTTGAGTCGATAAACACTTAGTAAAACGGTGTACTAAAAGTCTAAGTCGTATCGTGTCCAAGGGATTAACTATTGAAGTCGATAATCTAATTGTTACTGGTAAAAGTATCGGCTACAGGTAGTATCTTAGGGCATTTTTCTTAAAACCAAGTAATCTTTGCATAAATTTACAATTGGTGTGAAAGGTATCACCTAATTAGCCGCTTTCTTTTTCTTGCAATTTGATAGTGATTTAGCGACATTAATGCGACTTATTCTTATTTATAATTAGACATCATGAAAGATAGTGAATTTTGGCACAAAAAATGGGCATCCAATCAAATTGGTTTTCATTTGGAAGATGTAAATCCTTTACTCATTCGATATTGGGATAGAACCAACCCTCGCGCTTCGGATAACGTGTTGGTTCCACTATGTGGTAAGAGTGAAGACCTAATCTGGCTTGCCGCTAAACATGATGCAGTGCAAGGCATTGAAATTAGTGATATTGCAGTGCGTTCATTTTTTGCTGAACATTTTATACGCCAACCGTTGTAAGACTCGACTCCGCACATGAGCTCTATCAATTTGACGAGCTATCGATTTATGTCGGCGATGTTTTTACGGCGTCGGTAAGTAATGTCGATATTATATATGATCGAGCTGCATTAGTTGCGCTTCCTGAAGATATGAGAGAAGAGTACGTAAACAGGCTAAAATCACTGCTCAATAACGGCGGGCGGATATTATTAGTGACACTCGATTATGTTCAGTCTGAGATGTCAGGCCCACCATTTAGTGTCGACGAGATGGAAATAAGACGACTGTTTAGCGAATACAAACTAACTATGCTCAATAGAGATGAAGCAGATGAAAACCACCCTAAGATATCGAAAAAGGGCTTGAGCCGATTTGCAGAGTTGGTTTGGCTGATAGAAGATGGTGGATAAAGCGACAGGTTTCAATAAGGGGTGTTAAAGCCCTTATTGAATATCTTTATGCTCGCGGGTTAATAGATTACTTTCACTTTTGCCGCCGCTTCTTTAGCGTCATCAATGGCTTGTTCTAATGTCTCTCGTTGAGTTAAGGCTACACCAAGTCTACGTCGGCCATTAATATTCGGTTTACCAAACAGCCTTACCTGCGTTTTTGGTGTCGCCAACGCATCGCATAGCCCTTCATAACGAAGGTTATCGGAAGTCCCTTCCCCCAGAATGACAGCAGAAGCGGATGGACCATGTTGAATGATCTTATTAATTGGCATTCCAATGAAAGCCCGAACATGTAGCGCAAATTCTGAGAGCTCTTGTGAAATCATGGTGACCATACCAGTATCATGCGGGCGAGGGGAGACTTCATTAAAAATAACCTTATCCCCTTTTATAAACAATTCGACACCAAATAGACCGTACCCACCTAATGCATCGACAACCTGCTCTGAGATGTATTCAGCCGCTTTTAACGCAACCTCTGACATTGCTTGTGGTTGCCATGACTCTCTGTAGTCGCCATCCTCTTGTCGATGGCCAACTGGCTGACAAAAATGCACTCCATCAACGGCTCTTATGGTAAGGAGCGTGATTTCATAATCAAAGTCAACGAAGCCCTCAACGATAACGCGACCAGCGCCAGTTCTGCCTCCGTCTTGCGCATGTGTCCATGCTTGTAGGACATCGTCTTCACTTTTAATAATGCTTTGACCTTTACCAGAAGAGCTCATTATTGGCTTCACTACGCAGGGTATACCAACTTCCCCTACGGCGAGCTTAAAATCATCTAGTGAATCGGCGAATTTGTACGGTGAGGTTAGAATGGACAGATCTTCAGAGGCTAAACGACGAATACCTTCACGGTTCATCGTTAGTTTGGTTGCGTTTGCTGTAGGGACAACGTTAAGCCCCTTTGTTTCGAGTTCAACCAGAGTATCCGTTGCGATGGCTTCTATCTCTGGTACAACATAATCTGGTTTTTCTAACGCTATGACAGCGCTTAGCGCGTCACCATCGAGCATATCGAACACATGACTACGATGTGCTACTTGCATCGCAGGGGCGTCTTTATATCTGTCACAAGCGATAACTTCTAAGCCAAGTCGGTGGCATTCTATTGCCACTTCTTTACCTAATTCACCTGAACCTAATAATAAAACTCGAGTCGCACCAGCGCGAGTAGCAGTACCCAGCATTCGTATATCCTTCATTATTAATTAAATTGAGCGAATCATACTGGATCTTTAAAAAACCGCAATCGTTTGCTTTGGAAAAATAGGTAAAAAAATGCCCTAAATATATTAGGGCATTAATAAGATCTATAGTGAGATATAAGTAAATGTAATGTCGGGGTTTAGGGCATCTAAGGTTGACTGAGTCCCGTCAAGGTTACTTATTTTACCTGCTGACAGCTCCGCTAGAGCCGCAGTATCAATCTGCTCGAATGATTTATCTGCCATAAGAATTTGAGCGAGCGCAACTTGAAGAGGAGGAAGGCTAGGGTTGAACGCTGCATTCTCTGCATAGGAACCTAAGTAAACAGAACCGTCAGCTAACCTTAGAGCAACGCCACTATGATTCTCTGAATATGGTGCATGACTGTAGTTGAGTGCCTCAACCGCCTTTAACACTAAAGGATCGCTTTCATGGGTTTGATAAGACTTTGTTTTACCGTCCATTAAACGCGCATCTATATCTAGATCAGCAGGCCCAAATGAATCCGGTAGATATTGTTGAAGCGACATTTCGTCACGTTCAGGCAGTTGGACTTTTAGCTCGTTCGCTGTGGTTAACTCGTTCATGAACTGTCGGCAGTGACCACATGGACTATAGTTAACGGTAATATCTATGATTCCAGTTTCGCCTTTCATCCAAGCATGGCTTATACCACACTGTTCAGCGTGTACGGTTTGACTCATCTGCGCACCGATAAATTCCATGTTTGCGCCGAAGTATAGTCTTCCTGATAATCCACGAACGATAGAACCAACATAAAACTCTGAAATAGGAGCGTATGAGTAAGCGGCTGCAAATGGAAGTAAGCAAATTCGAAGCTCGTCGTCACTCAATCCAGAAAGTACTAAGAGTTCTTCAAATTGTTGCGCAGAAATGGTGGCATCGAAATTTTCTGAGTTAAATAGACTTCTTAAATAATCAGCTATTGACTTAGGTGTATCGTTTAGCGCTGCGTCTAATCGAGAGTTCATAGTTAATCCTTAATTTGTTGATGTGGAATATTTTAACCAACATTAGCCTTATTACAGTGGCGTAGATCACGTTTTAAACTGCAATATGTTTGGATGTTTCATAAATAGAGTGAGGTCACATAGTTTAAGCCAGCGTTGGACAATCAATTTGTTAGAAAATCCACTCAAATACGACGAGAAACGGTGAGTGAGCAGTGAGGTTTTGCCAAAGCAGTGTTTGAAAGAAAGGCGGATATCTATGTCAACGTTATTGGGATTAAATTAGATGAACAGGTGTGGGTAGTTTGTTACTTAAATGCTTTATTGAGTCGCCGTGCGAATATAAAGTCGGTCCTAAAATTAGTTTAAAAGAATTGAAAAAGGATGGGGTTACCCATCCTTTTTTTTGCCTCAATTGACCCTATACTGGCTTCGTTGGTCTTCTACGTTTTGAAGGCGCTTTATTTGCCGTATTTGAAGTAGAGTTGCTGCCACTACCATCTGAACTTTTAGCACCAAAATGACGCTTATTTTTACTCGCAGGCTTGTTACCGCGAGCGTTGTCCCCAGAACGTTGTCCGTCTGCGTGGTTTTGCTTCGGAGTTCGTGGTTTTTTAGGCTTAATGTGTTTTTTATTTAGGTTCGATTCTGGTAAAACATCGACGGGTATGAAGCCTTCAACATCAATACGTGGAATAATACTTTTAATTAACTTTTCAATCCAAAAAGGTCGATCGCTTCTTCTGCGGTTACGAGTGAAATGGCTTTGCCAACCTCGCCAGCTCGACCTGTACGACCGATTCGATGGACATAATCTTCAGAAACATTAGGTAAATCAAAATTAACGACTTGAGGAAGCTGGGGAATATCAATACCACGGGCGGCGATGTCAGTGGCGACTAACGCTCTAACCTGACCAGACTTAAATCCTGCTAACGCCTTGGTTCTCGCTCCCTGACTCTTATTGCCATGAATTGGTGCTGATTTAATCCCTTGTTTTTCTAGGTACATAGAAAGTCGGTTGGCACCGTGTTTAGTGCGGCTAAAAATAAGCACCTGCTGCCAATCATTTTCTTTGATTAACTTTACTAGTAGCGCCGACTTTTTAGATTTGTCCACGGGGTAGACAAACTGTTCGACGGATGGTGCTGCTGAGTTTTCAGGACTGACTGATACTTCTACAGGGTTATTCACTAAGCCTTTGGCTAACGCTCTTATTTCGGTAGAAAACGTGGCGGAAAAAAGAAGGTTTTGACGCTTTTTAGGCAGTAAATCTAGGATTTTTTTGATATCTCTGAAAAAGCCCATATCCAGCATTCGGTCTGCTTCATCAAGAACTAGCACTTCAATTTGAGTAAACTTGACCGCGTTTTGATTATATAAATCGAGTAAACGACCGGGTGTAGCAACGAGCACGTCGCTGCCTTTTCTAAGAGACTGCATTTGTGGATTTATTTTTACGCCACCAAATACGACCATTGAACTAAGCGGGAGATGTTTACTGTATTTGACTACACTTTCGTTAACCTGCGCCGCTAATTCTCGCGTTGGCGTAAGAATCAATGTTCTGACGTGGTTGCCTTTTACTCGTGGGCCCCCACTTAACCTTTCTAAAATAGGTAGGGTAAATCCTGCGGTTTTACCAGTGCCTGTTTGAGCCGCAGCCATCACATCTTTTCCCGCTAATACCGCAGGAATCGCCTGCTCTTGAATTGGGGAAGGAGTGTCGTAACCTTGTTCTTCAATTGCTTTAAGAATAGGTGCAGATAAGCCTAAAGAGGTAAAACTCATAATATGTCGGTTCTCAGTAATTAATCGGAAATCAGATAGCGGAGAAAGCATGAAAAAAGATGCACGCTAAAACAATGGCAAAATGAACCGCGCATTCTCATCTATTTACTATCTGAACACAAGCGGTGTTTGCTATGCATTAAGTCTAGCGAGTATAAATGAACCGTCACGAGCTCTGATCTATTTACTATCTGAACACAAGCGGTGTTTGCTATGCATTAAGTCTAGCGAGTATAAATGAACCGTCACGAGCTCTGATCTATTTACTATCTGAACACAAGCGGTGTTTGCTATGCATTAAGTCTAGCGAGTATAAATGAACCGTCACGAGCTCTGATCTA
>LLEJ01000096.1_pt1 | contig 12547 bp, 11 predicted proteins | sample 595831 | NCBI WGS metagenome assembly LLEJ01 (sample SAMN02919310, study PRJNA255460) | bioreactor metagenome | biome: chemostat; feature: culture 2011_10.1; material: sediment; isolation source: day101 10degC chemostat 2011 inoculated with Wadden Sea sediment taken from... | place: Germany: Bremen... | reverse complement strand
GCTTGTCACTCGGTTTTGAAACCGACATGCATGCCAACAATTTCACCATTTCTAATTAGATAACTGCTTGGCATTGCCGGTACCTTATAGGCACTCGCTATTTCACCTTTAGGGTCATAAACAACGGTGAAATTCGCGGGGTTATCTTGTAAAAATTGTTCTGCTAATAACCGGTCACTATCCACATTGACAGTGATGACCTTCAAACCTTTGTCACCGAATTCACTTTGCAATTCATTCATAAACGGAAAAGAATATCGACAAGGGCCACACCAACTCGCCCAAAAATCCAAGTACACCCAACTACTTTCAGATACAGCCTTTAGGCTAGTTTGTTGACTTTCAAGCTCGAAGTTAAAATCGGGAGCCGCATCATTGGCAGCGAATGAATGCGCGCTAAAAGCAATACACAATATAGAAACTAACCGATTGATTACTCTCATCATCCAAACCTCATTATTATAATTATCGTTATATCTCTTTGAGCATAGATCAGATCATGTGAAAAAAGTGTAAATAGATAATTCACCACCACAAATAGGAATGAAAATCATCTTCATTTCCATTTATATCAATACTTTACACTGATTTACATTAACTTACACAGAAATACATTCACAGTATTAATATTAAGGTACACACACAGATAAGGTATGAATCATGAACAGTAAATTAGCGCTTTCAACTATTGCCATTTTAAGTTTGACTATTGCTGTAGGAGTGAACGCCGCTGGCAGAGGCAACAACATGGCAAGGGCTAATCAGATGCCAACCTTTATTCAAATGGATGCGAATCAAGATGGGAATGTCAGCCTAGACGAATTTAACCTCTTTAGAGCAGACCAAATTGCTCAAAAAACAGCAGAAGGTCGAGCATTAAGAAATATGTCTAATGCCCCTATGTTTGAAAATTTAGATACCAACGGAGACCAACTCATTGACCAAGATGAATATCAAAGAATGCCATGTAACAACAATCGACAAGGTTGGAAAGGAAAAGGGCAAGGTCGCTCTTCATAAAAACTAAAATCCCATATGAAAAATATGGGATTTTTTTTCTGATTATAATTAGAATATTATAACTTACTAATTATTAGGGAGGTAAAATGTCTCAGTTCAATTGGAAGCAAAGAGTTCTCATTATTCCACCTCTTATTCTGGGAGGGATACTTTTATTTCTTGCTCCGGGAATGAAGGCAGAACCACCAGCGATAACGCAATCAACAGGTAAAAAAGTCGTTCGGGTTTTAAAGGTTGTTCCTCGAAAATTGCAACCTGTCGCTGTCGGCTACGGGCATACCAAACCGGCTCTAGAGTGGGAAGCCCAATCAGAATTGGATGGCACCATTATATGGGAAGCTGGCATCCTTCAAGAAGGCAATATCGTTAGCAAAGGAACGCCATTATTAAAGGTTGACCCGTCAGTGTACGAACTTGAAGTTGCAAAACTGAATGCCGAAATCGAAGTGACTAAGCTAAGAGACAAAACGATTTCAGCATCTTTAAAGATCGCTTCAGAAGAGTACAGAATTCAACAATCAGAATATGAACGCTCTATGCAGTTGAGTAAAACGGGCCATATTTCCAAAACAGAAAAAGACCGAGCAACACGAGAACTATTGAGTAATCAGCAGCAATTGCAAACGCTGAAAAACAGCATCGTGATCAATCAGGCTGAACAGCGAGTCATGCAAATGCAGCTCGCCCTTGCGGAACGAGATCTACAACAAACCACTATTTCAGCCCCTTTTGATCTTCGTATTACGGAAAAAGTGGCCGGCATTGCTGAATACGTCAATAAAGGGGAAGTTCTACTTCTCGCGGACGGCATAGACGCAGTAGAGGTCAGTGCGCAGTTTGCACTAGGAAAAATGCAACCACTGCACCAAGCCGCCGATAAGAGTGACATGAGTGGTGATCTGCATCACGAGCTAGAAGCGCTCGTCGAACTAAAAGCAGGTAATCGTATAATCACTTGGAATGGGGCCGTAAACCGATCTGGCGGGCAGATTGACGCACAAACACAAAGCCAAAGTATAGTGGTTCGTATCAACAACCCTTATGGACAGGCTCAACCCGGTAAAAAACCCCCTTTGATCAGAGACACATTTGTGAAAGTGACATTAAAGGCGCCTGTATTAAAAAATCAGATACTAATTCCCGCAAACGCTATCCATCAAGGAAATGTTTATGTCGTTAACAGCGACGGAAACCTAGAGATCAAATCGGTTACTGTTGCTTTTATTCAAGACCAAGTCGCCGTAATTAAGGATGGGCTTTTGCCAAACGATAACGTTGTGGTGAGCAAGCTATCTCCTGCTGTTAAAGGCATGCCTTTGAAACCTCAAACAGACAAAAAAATGGTGGCATGGTTGAATGACATCACTGGTTTCTCTGTTGGAAAAACACGGAAAACGGAGGGTAAGTTATGATTGCCTTCTTTGCTCGGCATTCGACTGGCGCAAATGTGCTGATGATAACAATACTATTATTAGGCGGATTTGCGTTGCCCAAATTACAGAAAGATACGTTTCCCGTCACACCAACCAAAGACATTGAAGTCCGAATTAATTATCCAGGCGCATCGCCAATGGAGGTGCTAGAGCAAGTATGTTCACCATTAGAAGACTCTCTGGATAAGCTCAACGGGATCAAAGAACTCACGTGTGATGCGAGAGAAAACATCGCAATTGCCAATGCGGAAATTACAACAGGTGAGGATATTGATGTCCTCACCGCAGATATTCAGCAACAGGTCAATGCTATCAGCGATTTCCCGGATCGAGTGGAGCAGATTACCGTAACCAAACAGGATCGGACGGCGAACGTTGCCAGCGTGGCGATAACCGGTGACATGTCTGAACAAGATCTCTATTACTATGCACAAGAGGTAAAAAATCGACTCAAAGCCAACCCTTTAATCGCACAAGTTGTGGTCTCTGGTTTTTCTGAACAAGAGATAGAAGTACGCATCTCAGATTGGAAACTTAAACAGTATGGGTTAAGTATTTCTGACCTTTCTACCTTAGTTGAGCAACAAAATATCAGCAGCCCTGCGGGGGTATTTACCAATCAGTTGGAATCGTTAAGTGTCCGCTTTAACCATCAAAGTAACCATGTTGAGGACTTCAAAAACTTAGTCATCAAAACCAGTGAAAAAGGCAGTCAAATTCGTCTCGGTGACATCGCTAAAATTGAACAAAAATTCGCACTAGACGAAGAGAAAATTCTATTTAACGGTCAACAAGCGGCCCTATTACAGGTATCAAAAACCTACTTTCAAGACACGTTAAAAGTAAAAGAAGCGTTAGATAAACTAATAAAACGTGAACAAAATATGGCCGCCGCTGGCATTGAATTTACGATCACCCAAGATGTCAGCGTAAACATTAACGAACGTCTTCGTATATTGACCAGTAACGGAATACAAGGGCTAGCACTTGCGTTTTTAATGTTGTGGGCATTTTTCAATATCCGCTTTAGTTTTTGGGTTGCAATGGGTTTACCTGTCTCGTTCCTTGGCTCTATCTTTGTTATGCATTTACTCGGCTATACCATCAATATGATGACCATGGTTGGTCTTATTGTTGCGATCGGATTGTTGATGGATGATTCATTAATCATCGCCGAAAACATAGCAGCAAAACGGCAAGCCGGTATGTCATCTTACGAGGCAGCAATCGTTGGCACTAGACAAGTATTCCCTGGGGTCATTGCCTCGTTTGCAACAACGTTAATGGTCATCGGCCCGCTCATGTTTTTAAGCGGCAAGCTTGGGGAAGTACTACGCTATATACCGATCATTCTTCTGATCACTTTACTGGTCAGCCTTATTGAAGCATTTTTGATTTTACCCTCTCATTTAGCCCATAGCCATATAGAGACCAAATCCAACCCGATCAGAGATCGATTCCTCTCGACCTTCGAACGGATAAGAGACAAGATATTTGTCCCTATTTCAGTCAAAGCCATGGACGCCCCCTACTTTACCTTAGGGTTAATGTTAATGGTTGTGCTCGTTTCAACAGCCACTTTTCCTGCTAGTTGGCTAAAATTCAAAGCGATGCCGTCATTAGAAAGTGATACCTTACAGGCCAGAATTTTATTACCGCAAGGGAGCCTTCTGAATCAAACTGAAACAGTAGTAAGCAAAGTATCCGCGGCGCTAACTGACCTTAATCAAGAATATGCCGCCAAATTCCCAGATTCGCCTCCCTTAATTGAAAGCACAACTATCATGTACAACACTAATATCGATGCCAATGAATCTGGCCCCCATTTAGCGACAATCAGTGCCGACTTACTCGCGGCGCAGTTCCGACAAGAAAGCATAAAATCGTTAATTCAAAACTGGAAAAAGAAGGTTGGACCAACAGCAGACGTGGTTTCACTCAAATTCACAGATAAAGAGCGCGGAATTGCTGGCAACGGTATTGATATTAGAGTGCAAGGTAGCTCTCTTGATGAACTTAACAAAGCGAGCCGCTCTCTTATCAAGTGGCTGAAAGGTTTCGATGGTGTATTTAACCTTTCGAATGACCTACGTGATGGCCGAACCGAGATCCACGTGAGTCTAAAAGATGAAGCGGGTGTCGTGGGTATCAATGCAGCGCAAGTTGCACAGACATTAAGAAGCGCAGTAAAAGGCGGTACTACCCTTTCAGTATTCCAAAATAGCGAAACTCTAGATATTACCGTTAGGGTAGATGAATTCACCTATCAGGCAAGTTTGAGCGGTCTAAAAGATCTCGCGGTTACCGCTTCGAATGGAAAATTGGTGCCTCTCTCTAGTGTGGCTGAATTTCAAGAAAAACAGTCCTATTCGAGAATCAACCGTATTAATTCGCTAAATACCGTTACTGTACAGGGTAACGTGAATACCAGAATCGCAAACTCCAGAGAAATTATGCAAAAGTTCTATGGGGAGTTTGTACCGAATTCAAAGAAAAAATTCCCTGATGTCACTTTTTTTTCTCAAGGACAAGACAAAGAGAGCGCTGACACTGGTTCGTCACTATTGACCTTTTTTTCCCTAGGTGTGATTGGTATCTTTCTAATTCTGGCTTTTCTATTCCAGAGCTTCAGTCAACCCTTCGCCGTGCTGCTTGCAATACCGATGGGGTGGATAGGTGTTATTTGGGGGCATCTAGGTATGGGGCTAGATCTCACCATTCCGAGCTTAGTCGGATTCGCGACCCTTGCTGGTATCGTGGTTAATGACAATATTCTTTTGGTTAATTTTGTTAAAGAAAATATGGCGAAAGGCCAACATTTAAAAGAAGCGTGTAAAGAAGCGGTTCATGACCGATTCAGAGCGATTTTTATTACCTCATTAACGACATTTGCCGGCTTGTTGCCTTTACTTACAGAAAGTAGCACTCAGGCTCAGTTTTTAATCCCACTCATTGCGAGTATTGCGTTTGGGTTGATGACGGCAACATTACTCGCGTCCATTATCGTCCCCTGCGTACTATTAATATTGGACGACTTGAAGCTAACGTCCTTTGTCCCAATAGAAAAAATCGGACACTAAGTACCCAGTCTCGACTGACTAAACCATCATTCTAAAAGGAAATAAGTTAAGACATACGTTCAATAGCGATCTGGTGATTCGATTCAGAATCAATAGCGGCTCTTGGTCCTAAACCTGAGCCGTTACAGCACCCTGCCAATAATAGAATGATAGTCACTAAGATTGACCATTTCATAATACTCTCCTGCTTATTTTAATTATCTATTCATAGAGTATAAATAAGCTAGGAGAGCAGAATGTGACCAAACTTATAAGTCCGTGATCTCACCTCTCTGTTGATCACAAACTTACTTCGTTTTGTCAGAGCATATCGGCTTAAGCCGTCAATATTTTTATAGCGTTAGCAGATAATTGACAAGCTTGTAGTACTCCGCAATTGTTTCGATGCCATCTGACTTAACGATGTACTTATTGTTCACCACCACTCCGGGGACACCTGATAAACCCGTCGCTTTAAACTGCTTATCAAAGCGTTTTTGCATTGAGTCTACTGCAAAACCGTTAAACGCAGAGTCAAACTTCTTAGCAGAAACACCGTTATCGATAAAGACCTGACGAAGTTCGGCTTCATTGCTTGGGGTCTTCTTGAAGTCATGGATCTGTTTGAACATTGGCATTACAACTTGGTCTTCAACCTTCAACGCCACCATTGTTGCGTAAGCTTTTGCCATAGGAACAGCCATATTGTTGCCCATGAAAGACACGTGTACCTTCTGGAAAGATGCGCCATCAGGTAACTCATCCTTCAACCCTTCCATCACGGGTTCGAACCCGTAACAATGTGGACAATAGAAAGAAAAGAACTCTGTGACCGTTGGAGAGGAGGCCTTCGCTGTATCTAAGACCGTATAGTGTTTGCCTTCAGAAAACTGTGCTGCATAAGCAGATAGGCTCATCAAGGTTGTTGCAACTAACAATATAAATTTTTTCATTTCAAACTCATTCTCTTAAAAATCCGATACGGATTTTATACATTACTTTCTAATATCATCACCAGTTTGGCAGACCCTAGGTCTTACCAATTACATGGTCTTTGATTCACATTACAAAAAAGAAAAAGTTAAGAGATTGGAGGCTTATAGAGGGATTGAACGAGGATATTCGTTTTGTTAGAGAGCTCTCTTTCAATAAGCGCCAAAGTATAAGAAGGGGTTAGAAGCAAACTTTGGCTTAGTGCAGACGGCGGATACAATGCATGGACAGCAGACATACAACAGTGCGACGTCGAGTTAGCGTTGGTCTCTAGTACCAATGTACTATGCTCAACGGCATCGGCATAAACTACCTGCGTATTTGCAGCATCGATAGGGCATATGTCGTAATTACCAAATGACACAACCACAGACGCACTCGCATTAAAACTCATCATCAATAATGACATGAGCAAAAAGCAAGTAATCGTAATAGGTTGAGTACGAAGCAACATATAATCACTAGTCGTTGAGAGTAGTTGTCATCATACATAAAGGTATTCAGGTTAACAACGGTGAAATTGTTCGCTATTGTAGATGTCAATTCAGAATTGAGTTGAAAGGTATAACCAATCAGCAGACAATCGAGGTTATACCATACTAAGTAAGTTTGTGGTCAAGGATAAACGCTTTACCCAACAAAACGGAATGGAAGGGACCGAATTGATTAGCACTAATTCTACGGGTAGCCTATGCCCGACTCTGGAGACATCTCGATATATCATTCGAGCATTTGAGAAGACGGATCTAACTGTATTTGCACAATACAGAGCAGACAAGAATGTCGCTCGCTACCAGAGCTGGAACAATTACACCTACCAAGATGCCGTTAAGCTATTTGAAAGAATGGATTATTCCACCTTTGGAAGTTTGGGTCACTGGTACCAATTAGCCATAGAACAAAAGTCCTCGAAGGTACTTGTTGGTGACCTTGCGGTTCATTTTATTGATCAAGAAAAAATGGAAGTTGGGTTCACAATCTCAGCAGAGAATCAAAGAGAAGGCGTTGCATTTGAAGCCTTGTCCGCTTTACTCGATTTTCTATTTTTCACACTCAATAAACAGAAAATCGTCGCCTTCGTTGATATGAAAAATGAGGCATCATACAAACTGTTAGAAAAAACAGGCTTTAAACGCACGGCCAACCTAAAAGCCGATAATTCCCCGCAGGCGGGTTGGGGAGACGAGTATTTCTACATAAAACTTCGTTCTATGCATAACCATTCCATAAAGATCAACGACATATAATAACCAGTAATAGATGTATTTGCTTCTTTCGCTGTCCTCCTTTCCCCCGTTTTTACTCTACATCCCATTAATGCAAACCCAGCTTTCGCATAGTGGAAGGGTATTCGTTAAAAAGTCTACCTCCCTCGATATAACCAAATGATAGCGAAGGTATATTTGTTATGCGCGTTATTACCACGTTATGTCTAGCGCTAACAAGACGCTCTTTATATTGGGATGTATTTTGTAGTTTCATTCCCTAACGTATTGAAAATAATTTATAAATAACTGGTTAAGTGTTATCGCCACTAAAGATAATAATTATTTTTACAATCCTACGGTCATAAATTAGGAGATATATATGTCAACTGAGACCCTACCGAATTCAAAACAAACACTGTTACAAAAATTTTCAGGCGTCTGTACTGCGATAATTCAACGGTACCTACCAGACCCATTTCTTTTCGCGGCCATACTCACTTTTATTGTATTCTTATTGGTTATGCCTATTACAAATCAAAGTCCATTACAAGTTGTGGATGCGTTCGCTGGAGGGTTTTGGAAACTGCTCAAATTTGCGATGCAAATGGCTCTGGTAGTAGTAACGGGACAAGCCATGGCTTCTGCTCCTGTATTTAGGAGAGGATTGTCATATTTGGCCATGGCGGCAAAAACACCCGGCCATGCCATTCTTATGGTCACTATTGTGTCTGCCATTGCTTGTTGGATTAACTGGGGATTTGGTTTAGTTGTTGGTGCTATTTTCGCAAGAGAATTAGCCACAAGAGTGAAAGGAGTTGATTATCGCCTTCTTATTGCTTCCGCCTATACAGGTTTCCTATTTTGGCACGCCGGTTTATCCGGTTCCGTTCCGCTCGCATTGGCAAGTGGTAGCAACCTAGAAACAGTGACTGCTGGTGCGCTTACATCACCTATCGGTACAAGTGAAACGATTTTTTCCAGCATGAATATCATTATATTGTTGGTGATGTTGGCGGTTATCCCATTCTTAAATCGCGCTATGCACCCAACCGCAGAAAATGTTTTTACTATTCCGCCTAACTTATTGTTTGACGAAGAAGAAACTGAAAAATACGAACCGAAAACGCCCGCAGAAAAACTTGAGCACAGCCCTTGGATCAATCGAATTTTAGCTCTACTTGGTTTTACCTACATAGTGAGCTATTTTCTTGATAACGGGTTTGCACTGAACCTCAACATTGTTAATTTTATCTTCTTATTTACGGCTATTTTGCTTCATGGTACGCCAAAACGATTGTTAAAAGCCGTCGCTGAAGGCACTAAAAATACCACCGGTATTTTACTACAGTTCCCTTTCTACGCAGGTATTATGGGCATGATGGTAGCAAAAGGGCCGGATGGTGTTTCACTTGCCGGCGCTATGTCTGACATGTTTGTGTCTATTTCAAATGAAACGACCTTTCCACTATTTACATTTTTAAGTGCAGGTATAGTCAACTTCTTCGTTCCTTCTGGAGGAGGTCAATGGGCTGTACAAGCGCCAATAATGATGCCTGCTGGCCTTGCATTAGGTGTCCCAGCGGCAAAAACAGCAATGGCCATTGCATGGGGAGACGCGTGGACAAATATGATTCAACCGTTCTGGGCGTTACCTGCATTGAGTATTGCTGGCTTAAGTGCGAAGGATATTATGGGGTACTGTATTGTATCTCTATTGGCATCGGGAGTTATCATAGGTTTAGGGTTAATGATTCTATAATTTAATTATTAACGGACTTTAAGAACCACAAATAATTATATTTGTGGTTCTTTTTTTTGTATATCCAGTATCAACTCTCCCTTTCATAGCGTTCAGATAAATACTCTTTTAGCTCACATAAAGCCAAGCGTAATATCCAGACTATAAATACTAAGTATAAAAGGCACATGGTTGTTAGTTATTACTATAAATCGAATATTAGGGGAGGTATGGAGTAATCATAATGTTTTCGTTTTGCACCAACGACAGTTTCATTGATTAGCTATCTATATTTTTCTAACCTCACTAAGGTGTAACATATACGAATATTAACCTAACCACTACATTCAATCTTTCTGGTTATACGATGTAATTCATGCTCGATAAAACGGCTTTCTGTCTCGATGTTATCCGTACAGGTTCTATCTTTGCAGCAGCCGGTAAAGTTGATTTTTTAGTTTCCGCAGGTAATCGATGGTGACAAAAATGAGAAGAAATTTGGAGTAGTTTTGTATCGATGGGATATTCGTTTACTCAGCGCTTATCAAGCCACCAATGCCTTTACGACAACGTTGACAGGCAGCAAGATTAGGCGCTGATAAGCTTTAAGGCTGACACATCTGTTTTAGATTAGTAGAAATAGTAAGCTCCGCCTCTGTTGCTGCTTGCACTTGCTCAACACTATAACCAGCAGCGATTTCGGTCAGCTCCATTCCTTGTGGCGTAATAGTAATCACCCCCATTTCAGTCACAATCATATTTACTTGACCCGAAGCTGTGAGAGGAAGCGTACAATTTTTGAGTAATTTTGCCTGTCCTTTTGCAGTATGCTCCATAGCAATAATTACCTTTTTAGCACCAACAACAAGGTCCATCGCTCCTCCCATACCCGGAACCATTTTTCCCGGTATGATCCAGTTAGCAAGGTTGCCTTTTTCATCTACTTGCAGTGCACCTAACACGCTCACATCGACATGCCCACCACGAATAATGGCAAATGAATCTGCGCTATTAAAATAGCTTGCCCCCGTATCAGCCGTGATAGGCTGACCACCCGCGTTAACTAAATCAGCGTCGGTATCGCTTTCACCTGCCAATCCTGCAATGCCTAATAAGCCATTTTCGGACTGCAGCAATACTTCGACATCGGAATCAACTTCATTGGCGACTAACGAAGGCATACCGATGCCCAGATTAATCACATCGCCATCGCTAAGTTCCTGAGCAATACGCCATGCAATAAGACGGCGCATCTGATGTTTATCCACCTGCACTTTATTAGGAGAAACATTGCTTGATGGCATATTTTCACTATCGGTTTTCTGGGTCATCTTAGCGCCCTCCTTGATAGATATAATCAACAAATAAACCTGGTGTATGAACACACTCTGGTTCAATTTCACCTACTTTAACTACCTGCTCCGCCTCTACGATAACGAGATCGGCCGCCGTCGCCATTAAAGGGTTAAAATTTTGAGTCGTTTTCTTATAAAACACATTTCCACGTTCATCCACCACAGAACCTCGTATAAAGGCGATATCGGCCCGAATCGGTTTTTCTAACAAAAATGGCTTTTCATCCACCATAATGATCTCTTTATTTTCCGCGACTAATGTCCCCAACCCTGTCGGCGTTAATACCCCACCTAATCCAGCACCACCCGCGCGAATGCGTTCCGCTAGTGTTCCTTGAGGTACCAATTCAACCTCAAGTACGCCTTCGTTCATCTGTTTGCCTGTTTCAGGGTTGGTACCGATGTGCGATGCGGTTAATTTTTTAATTCGATTGGCCGCTATCAGACGCCCGGAACCTTTAGTTGGTGTGCCGGTATCGGTAGAAATTAATTTAATATCCTTAATCCCATTGTCTAGTAGAATATCGATTAACCCTTCTGGCGCGCCGTTTGCCATAAACCCACCGATCATTATCGTCATGCCGTCATGCAGTCGATTGGCAATTGCCTCAGCTGATATCTCTTTTTTCATTTTCTCTACCTTATGATATCAATCACATTCGTTATGTGATTTAAATGAAACCACGTAATTATTTACATCGACGAATAATGACCGCCGTCCCCATTCCGCCGCCAATACACAAAGAAGCTAAACCAAGGTCTTGTTGTTGTCGTTCCAATTCATAGATAAGGCTCACCAGAATTCGGCTACCTGACGCGCCAAGTGGATGACCAAGTGCGATGGCACCACCATTTTATATTGGTGCGCTCTAGAAGCCACTCTTGATCGACGTCATGCTGTGAAGAGAGCTGCTTTAAAACGCCAAGTGATTGCGCGGCAAATGCTTCGTTGAGCTCTAGACAGGACATATCCTTTAGAGACAATGCACCTTTTTTCCAATGCTTTTAGCTATCGCAGGTACTGGCCCCAGCCCCATAACCTCTGGCGACACGCCGGCCTGTGCATAGCTAACCACTTCTGCAAGCGGAGTTAATTGATAGCGTTCAACCGCCGATTTTTGATGCGAGTATGAGCGCTGCAGCACCGTCGTTAATGCCTGAAGAGTTACCGGCAGTCACCGTTCCTTCTTTAATAAACGCAGGGCGAAGTTTAGTCAGCGACTCTAATGTGGTTTCCGTTTTCGGGTACTCGTCAACATCCACGCTATATTGTTTACGGCGATGAGTGACCGACACGGATTCTATTTCGCTTCTGAACGCATGGCTGTCAAGCGCAGCGGCGGCTTTCATCTGGCTGTTTAGGGCAAATTCATCCTGCTCTTGACGGGATATATTGAGTTTTTCAGCAATGTTCTCGGCGGTATTACCCATTGGATATTGATGAAATGCATCGGTTAGTCCATCAACAAAAATACTGTCTTCTACCACCTGTTGTCCCATGCGTACACCAGTGCGCGCTAGATGGGACTGTAAGAAAGGCGCTTGCGACATACTTTCCATCCCGCAGGCAATGACCACTTCCGCGTCTCCAGAACGAATGTGACTAGCCGCATCCATAACCGTTTTCATACCGCTACCACAGATCATATTTAATGTATAAGCGGGGACCGTTTCCGGGATCCCTGCTTGGATAGCCGCTTGACGTCCAGGACCCATTCCTATGCCCGCACTGAGTACATTT
>LLEJ01000095.1_pt1 | contig 12642 bp, 14 predicted proteins | sample 595831 | NCBI WGS metagenome assembly LLEJ01 (sample SAMN02919310, study PRJNA255460) | bioreactor metagenome | biome: chemostat; feature: culture 2011_10.1; material: sediment; isolation source: day101 10degC chemostat 2011 inoculated with Wadden Sea sediment taken from... | place: Germany: Bremen... | reverse complement strand
TTTCGGCACTCGCTGAGTCAATGAGTGCCGATAGTGCCAAATGTTTTTATCACGCTTGTGCTTTTACTTTTGCCTTACCTTGTTTACCCAACATCTTAAGAGCGATAGTGAGGCCCATAGAAATGGCAACACCGATGATAAAGTAGGTTAACCATGCCATAGGCTCGCTAATTACTGGTAGCATAAACACCGCACCACCTGCAATCGTGCCGATTTGGATCTTGGATGAGAGAATAAGAGCAGCCGCAACACCACCACCAATCATATGAGCAGGGATAATGCGCATTGGGTCTTTAACAGCGTAAGGGATTGCACCTTCTGTAATTCCACAGAAACCTAGAATTGCGGTAGATGGACCTGCAAGACGATCTTCTTTGTCGAAGAAACGAGGGAGTGCAATCGCCATGATACCAAGAGACATACCGGGGATACATTTCGCGGCGGTAAACGCGGCATAGAACTCAGTGTTACCGTTTGTACCGGCACCAATACAGAATAGGTAGGCAGCTTTGTTAATTGGACCACCCATATCAAGGTTAGACATACAACCGAGGATGAAGCCAAGGATCAGTAGGTTAGAACCGCTCATTACGTTTAGCCAATCAGCTAAAGAAGTGTTTAGGAACGCAAAGAACTTACCAGGCCCGACTAGCATGAATAGAATCGTTAGTACGCCAGCAACAAGCGGAGTAATAATAAGAATCTTAACTGATTCTAGTACTTGAGGTACCTTGATTTGACGGACAAGCATAACAAACAATGCGGCGGCTGCACCCGCGACAAGACCACCAATGAAACCACCACTAACGATCGTTAGTTTACCGAAAGTGCCACCCACGGCAACATAACCACCAACGAAACCTGGCGCTAGGCCGGGTTTACCTACCATACCGTAGGCAGTAAATGCAGCAAGCACACAAATCAACAGTGGATTAAATGCTTTTAGTGCAATGTAGTATAGATAGTGAACAATGCCTTGGTGTGTGGTTGCAAAGTCACCCATGAATTCTTTATCAGCAATCTGTTCACTTGTGAGGTTGTAAAGGTGGGTATAGTCATAACCATAAAAAGATTGAGTAAACCAACACAAAGACCGCCAATAATGACAAGAGGGATGATGTGAGATACACCAGATAGTGCGCCCTTGTACCAATTTTTTAAGAACTTAACAACGAAGTTGCTATTGCTATCATCAGACTCATCAAATGCCACGGTAGAAGCGCTAGTAACTTTGGAGGCTTCACCACCTGCTGCTTCAATTTTTTGTACTAGGGCATCAATCATTGCATCCGCTTTCTTGACACCGTCTTTAACTTTACCTTGAACAGATATTAGCCCTTCAAAACGTTCCATTTCCGCTACACCAACATCTGTGGCGAAAATGATGCCTGAAGCTTCAGCGACATCTTGTGCCGTGATTCGGTCATCAATACCGTTAGCACCTTGTTTTTCTACTTTAATATCATAACCGCGCGCTTTCGCTTTTTTTCTAACGTTTTAGCCGCCATATAAGTATGAGCGACCCCAGCAGTACATGCAGTAATTGCTAAGATTTTCATCTTGTTATCCTTTATCTCGTCTCTCTACCGTCTCGTATTAGTTGCGAACTTTATTGATGGCCCTTTCAATCTCTTTAGAAGAGGTACACAACTATTTCAGAAATATATGAGTTAGTCACGACTTACTCAGTAGCTATATATTCGTACTATTTGTCCTAACTTTCCGTGACAATTATCACATAAGAGTCATTTTATGTATTATAAATGTATTATTTTAAATGCGACCACTTTAATACAATTGAGCAATACAAAGAAGTTACGATATTAATACAAGAAATACAAGTCATGTTTGTTTTTAACTATTTGTTTATAAAGAATATTATCATGAAACTCCACTTTCATTCTGCTTTTTATTACAGAATAAAAATAACTTCTATTCATTTTATACGATCTACTTTCTAAAACGAATTTAAAACAAAAGTAGTTAATATTAAATTTTGACTCAAAAAAAAGTACACAAATGTTGCTCTCGATAACACAATAATTGCCACGGCAATTTACTCTGTCACCTTGAACAATTCCTATTATCAAACTAGCATTCATTAACATAATCATAACAATTACAACCAGTGCAGTATGTTTCCAGCGTTATCATCAAAGATTGACGTGGGATGCACTCGACTAAGATGGGGGGATATCGTTTGCATCAACTAGCTACTGTCCGAAAATTGTTCATTTACTTACTTTTACTCTCGCTACCAGTTAAAGCATTAGCTCAGACTTCACTCAACATGACACAAGGTGTGACAGAAATCAGCGGCAAAGTGTACGAATTGCATATGTTGATCTTCTATATATGCTGTGCCATTGCTTTTGTTGTGTTCGGTGCGATGTTCTACGCCATTATTAATCACCGTAAATCTAAAGGCGCTGTCGCTGCCGACTTTCATGAAAGCACAAAGGTCGAGATTATATGGACAGTTATCCCTGTTATCATTTTGATCGCGATGGCGATTCCTGCAACCAAAACACTGATTGCAATGGAAGATACAAGCAAATCAGACTTGACTATAAAGATCACAGGTTCGCAGTGGAAATGGCACTATAGCTACTTTGGTGAAGAAATTGAGTTCTTCAGCTTACTCGCCACCTCTTCAGAAGAAATTGACGGCATTAAAGAGAAAGGGGCGAATTATCTACTTGAAGTTAACAATCCACTCGTCTTACCTATCAATAAAAAAATCCGTTTTTTACTCACTTCCGACGACGTTATCCATTCATGGTGGGTGCCAGATTTTGCAGTAAAAAAAGACACCGTACCCGGCTTCATCAATGAGGCATGGACAAAAATTGATAAACCCGGCATCTATCGCGGCCAATGCGCAGAGCTTTGCGGCCAAGCCCACGGCTTTATGCCTATCGTCGTTCACGCGATGGAGGAAGATGACTACGAACAATGGTTAATAGGTAAACGTCAGGACGTCGAACGTCAAAAAATCGAGGCTGCCAAAGCATTGGCAAACAATATGCCATTAGATCAACTCATGACCATAGGTGAAAAAGTATATCTGGAACGCTGCTCAGTATGCCACCAACCAAATGGAATGGGTCTGCCCGCCGTATTCCCTGCTATCAATGGAAGTCCTATCGCTACAGGTGATATTTCTCTCCACATTGACACCATCGTTAATGGGCGCTCCGGCACTGCTATGCAAGCATTTGCTCTTCAACTCACCGATCAAGAAATCGCTGCCGTTATCACTTACCAACGTAATGCTTGGGACAACAAAACCGGTGACGTGATTCAGGCTTCCGATATCAATGCATTTAAGAATCCAGCTGAAGCAGATAAAAAATCGGAGGAAGAGCAATGAAAACTTCTATAGAAAGCAACAACATCGGCTCGACAATCGAATCAGAATTGGTGGCGTCAGATACCGCATCCTCCCATGACGATCATCATGCGCCTAGCGGTTGGACCAGGTGGGTGTTTTCAACCAACCACAAAGACATAGGTACGCTCTATCTTATTTTTAGCCTAACTATGTTCTTCATTGGTGGTGCGATGGCAATGGTGATCCGTGCAGAACTTTTTCAGCCGGGGTTACAACTTGTCGAGCCAAACTTCTTCAATCAGATGACAACGGTGCATGGACTGATCATGGTATTTGGTGCCGTCATGCCTGCTTTTACTGGCTTAGCCAATTGGATGATCCCAATGATGATCGGTGCGCCAGATATGGCGCTACCTCGCATGAATAATCTCAGTTTTTTGGATATTACCTTTCGCATTCTTAATCTTGCTGGCATCGCTTTTTACTGAAGGCGGCGGTCCGAATTTTGGTTGGACATTTTACGCACCACTTTCTACCACTTATAGCCCTGATAGCACCGCATTATTTGTTTTCTCGGTTCATATTATGGGTATTAGTTCTATCATGGGCGCGATCAACGTTATCGTCACCATTTTCAATATGCGCGCGCCGGGCATGACACTAATGAAAATGCCGATGTTTGTGTGGACATGGTTGATAACGGCCTTCCTACTCATTGCCGTTATGCCCGTGCTAGCGGGTGCGGTAACCATGGTATTAACCGATAAGTACTTTGGCACTAGCTTCTTTGATGCTGCTGGGGGTGGTGACCCTGTCATGTTCCAACATATTTTCTGGTTCTTTGGTCATCCAGAAGTGTACATCATGATTCTACCTTCTTTTGGCATTGTTTCCGCCATTGTTCCCGCTTTCTCTGGTAAAAAACTGTTTGGCTATAACTCCATGGTCTACGCGACCGTTAGCATCGCATTGATGTCATTTTTAGTGTGGGCGCACCATATGTTCACCACGGGTATGCCCGTGTTTGCTGAACTATTTTTTATGTATTGCACTATGTTGATTTCGGTGCCCACCGGTGTGAAAGTATTCAACTGGGTAGCCACCATGTGGCGTGGCTCGCTTACCTTTGAAACCCCTATGTTGTTTGCTATCGCATTCATTGTTCTGTTCACCATCGGCGGATTTTCTGGGTTGATGTTGGCCATTGTTCCGGCAGATTTCCAGTATCACGACACCTATTTTGTGGTCGCCCATTTTCACTATGTTCTGGTTTCTGGTGCCGTATTCTCCATCATGGCAGCAGCCTATTATTGGTTACCAAAATGGACCGGAAATATGTACAACCAACGCCTTAGTCTATGGCATTTTTGGACATCGCTTATCTCGGTAAACATTCTGTTCTTCCCGATGCATTTCCTTGGTCTTGCCGGTATGCCACGCCGAATACCCGACTACGCTATCCAATTTGCCGACGTGAATCAGATTGTTTCCATCGGAGGATTCGCATTTGGTCTATCACAACTGCTATTTCTTTGGGTCGTCATTAAATGCATAAAAGGCGGAGAGAAAGCACCTGCAAAACCGTGGGAAAGAGCCGAAGGACTAGAATGGACTGTCCCTAGCCCTGCCCCTCATCATACGTTTGATCAACCACCAAAAATCGATTAGGTGCCGTCATGGGAATAGGTGAAAAAAAAGACAAGCAAAAAGCAAACAAAGCGCTGACGACCAAACTACTGTTTGCCGTCGTGGCGATGTTCGGTTTTGGATACGCGCTTGTGCCTCTTTATGACGTCATGTGTGATGCTTTAGGTATCAATGGAAAGACGAATAAAGTCGCGATAGATCAGCCCCATGGGATGGCTATTGACCTATCTCGAACTATTGACGTAGAGCTTATGGCTCACATACCGTCTGGTATGCTTTGGCAAATGAAACCAAAAGTTCGAACGCTCCAAGTTCACCCAGGACAGGTGATACAAACGGCGTATCTCGCCAAGAATTTGTCGCAACAAGATACGATTGTACAAGCGGTACCCTCGGTCTCTCCGGGCATAGCAGCTACACATTTTAACAAAATGGAGTGTTTCTGTTTTACTCGTCAACCACTTAAAGCAGGGGAAAGTACCGAGCTTGGGTTGGTATTCTATATCGAACCGGATATTCCCGATTCCATTCATACTCTTACACTTTCTTACACCGTATTCGACATAACCGACTCAGTAGAACAAGAACCAAAAAGTGTCGCTATGCTCACTAACTCAACCGCGACACCAAGGAGATCAGAATGAGCGTAGAAGCCCCCCATTCACAACATCCTACTTACTATGTCCCAGCCCAAAGTCACTGGCCGATCATTGGCGCTATCGCACTATTTCTGATCGCGGTAGGTGCAGGGGTAACCGTACAGTATAAAGGGACCGAGAGTCTTGGGTCTGTCATCGGTAAAGGCGTATTAACCATCGGCTTCTTGGTTCTATTGTATATGTTTGCGGGATGGTTCAAGAGCGTGATCACCGAATCTCTTTCTGGCTTGTATTCAGATCAGATCGATCGTTCATTCAAGCAAGGCATGAGTTGGTTTATTTTCTCAGAAATTATGTTTTTTGGTGCTTTTTTTGGTGCCTTATTTTACGCGAGGATGGTAGCCGTGCCTTGGTTAGCGGGTGCAGATAACAATGCGATGACTCACGAAATTTTGTGGCCCGCATTTGAGGCCCTTTGGCCCTTAACCAGTACACCTTCGGGCCAGTCAGTCGAAGCCATGCCGTGGCAAGGAATTCCACTTAAAAATACGATAATCTTGTTGCTCTCTTCAATCACATTGCACTTCGCTCATGTCAGTTTGGAAAAAGGCCGCCGCACAGCATTGGTTTTCTGGTTAGAGATAACCATCGTGTTAGCGGGGTTGTTTCTGTTCTTCCAAATCGAAGAATACATCCATGCCTACCAAGAACTCGGACTTACATTGCAATCTGGTATTTATGGCAACACCTTCTTTATGCTGACCGGATTTCACGGCCTGCACGTCTTATTGGGGTCCATCTTTCTGATAATTCTGCTTTGTAGAATTGCGTATGACCATTTTACACCTCGAAACCATTTTGCATTTCAAGCCGGAAGTTGGTATTGGCATTTTGTTGACGTGATCTGGCTCTGCCTGTTTGTATTCGTTTATGTGCTATAGAAACGGTTTGGCTCACGAATACAACGCATTTTAATAATCAATAAGGACGAACATTGGGCTCTATTAAACCTGAGCTCAAAGCAATAATAAGTAATATAACGACACCTACTGATACCATAAGTCGGCGGCCTAAAAATTGACTCATGGAAGGGTTTTTTTCACCATCAGAAGGTGATGATTTCACCATATAATAAAGGGCTATCGCCAAGTTGCCGATGATGAAAAGTAACATGAATATCAGTGCTGTTTTGAAAGCAAAAACCATAGCATCTCCTATTGCTGTGTTATCCCACTCGGTTTCGAATTGGGTTGCAGCACTGTTAACTGTGGTTGTATTTTTTCTATTGGTCAACTTAGGATTATGGCAATTAGGTCGAGGCGAGGCGAAACAGCTGCTTGAACAACAGTTAGAAACGAGAGCAATACAAACTCATATCCCCCTTAGTGAATTGACCGATTATTCGGTTCCTGTCACTGGACTAAAAGTATCCGCAGCCTTCAATACCAGCGATAACCCTTTAATCTATCTTGATAATCAAACCCATAACGGTCAAGCCGGTTATTTGGTGTATCAAATTGTTAAGCCTCATAACCATAACGATCACCTGTTGATCGAGCTCGGATTTATACCAACAGGGCATGATCGTTCAGTACTCCCTGTTACCCCAAAAACGTTACAACAAGAGCGTTTAACAGGTCGGCTGTATGCTCGAAGCCTAAATAAGCTCAGCTCAGACCTGATGCCCGAAACTATCAAACATCTTAGAATTCAAAATTTGAACTTCAAACAACTTGAAACCAAACTTATGGTTTCTTTATTACCTTTCGCTCTGCAACCCGATCAAGTAGAAGACTGGCCTCTCCCTCAACCATGGAAACCGATACCCATGGCTTCATCTAAACACTTCGCTTATTCAGTACAGTGGTTTGCGATGGCAACCGTTTGGTTACTGCTCATGTTAACCATTTTCTATAAAAAATTACGAGCCATTAACAGGGATATATCATGACCATCTCACTAGAAGAAAACCCCACCAATAGCCGAACCAAAGGCCGAATCGTTTTGGTTTCTCTTATTCTCATGTTCATGATTCCAGCCATCGCGGCTAAATTAATATTGACTCAACATTGGTACCAGTCAGGTGTCACAAACAAAGGCGTCCTGATCGAACCAAGACTCACTTATTCAATGCTTAAGATAGAGATGCCCGTAAGCAAAATTTGGCACATGGGAATCGTCGTCCCTGCTGAGTGTGGTGAGCTATGTAAACAACAGGTTTATTTACTCAACCAAAGCTATATCGCACTAGGAAAATACCAACCTAGAGTTAAAGCCGTCCTTTATGTCACCGAAAATAGTGACCTTAATAGCTTATCCAGTCTAAGTGATTTATTTACAACCATTAAAGTGACCGAAAACTTTATGGACTACGTCGATTCATCAGAATATTTGTTAGTCGACCCTCTCGGGCAATTAGTTATGAAATATCCTCGACAGTCATTAGAAAACGAACTTTTTAAGCAGCATAAAGAACTACTTACTGATTTTCGTAAGTTATTAAAACTTTCTAGAGTCGGATAAGGATACCGAAATGCAGAACGAACCGCGGGTTTTATTATTGGTATTAAAGCTGAGTATTATATTGACTCTGTGTGTCATCGTTTTGGGGGCCTATACTCGTCTATCCGACGCAGGATTGGGCTGTCCGGACTGGCCGGGGTGTTATGGTCACCTTAGTGTACCCACTTCCACGACTGAGATAGCAAAAGCGAATCAACTCTACCCTCATCTTGACGTTATCGAGAGTAAAGCATGGCCAGAAATGATTCACCGCTACTTCGCTGGCTCTCTCGGCTTACTTGTTTTTGCTGTCACATGGATTTCACTGCGACACAACCGTGTCGGCTTCATACTTCCAATCTCACTATCGATAGTCGTTATAGCACAAGCATTACTCGGTATGTGGACCGTTACCCTTAAACTCATGCCTATCGTGGTGTTAGCCCATCTGTTTGGTGGTTTTACATTACTCAGTTTGCTGGTGCTTCTGTACACCAAAATACGTCTACGTAACGTTGCGCCAACACAAATTAACGAACCGTTACAAGGCGCTATAAAACCACTCGCACTGATCACCTTGTTTTCAGTCATCGGTCAGATATTTTTGGGTGGCTGGACATCAGCTAATTATGCCGCGCTAATGTGCACCAGTCTTCCGATTTGCCAAGGTGAATGGACGCAATATCTTAATTTTAAAACGGCGTTTACACTCATCCAATCGGGCCATGATAATTATGAATTTGGCGTATTAGATTACGCGAGCCGAATGACCATACATATCAGCCACCGCATTGGCGCGATTGTCGTCGCCATCGTTGTATTACTATTTCATTGGCAGGCAAAGCGGAGCGCTGATCCATTTCTTCGCCATCAATCACATTGGCTTCTCTTTTTATTACTGATTCAAATAACATTAGGGATCAGTAACGTTTTACTTCAATTACCATTACCTATCGCTGTTCTGCATAATCTTTGCGGTGCACTGATCCTCATTACCACAGTCAGAATCAACTACGTTATTTACGTACACAGTAAGAATCACAACATTGCAACTTCTCACTCTATCGAATCGCACATTAGGGGGACTCATGAATAAAACACTTGTCGCAAGCAGTACGGCTGAATTTGAACAACCAAAATGGCGTCTATATCTCTCGCTCACCAAACCAAAAGTGGTCGCACTTATGTTGCTTACTGCGGTTGTAGGTATGTGTTTAGCCGTGCCCACTTCGTTACCCGTACAGCAAAGCCTACTGGGTCTACTGGGTATTGGCGCGATGGCGGGTTCTGCTGCCGCATTTAACCACCTAATCGATAGAAGAATCGATGCTTTGATGATGAGAACTCAAAAAAGACCACTCCCATCGGGAAATATCAACGCTTATGAGGTTTCGCTTTTTGCTTCTGCACTAGGGGTCATTGGATTTGCCGTGCTCTATATAGGTGTTAACGCATTAACTGCATTTCTTACCTTGGTGAGTCTGCTCGGTTACGCTGTGGTTTACACCATGTACCTGAAAAGAGCCACGCCACAAAATATTGTCATAGCAGGTATTGCAGGTGCGATGCCTCCTCTATTAGGTTGGACCTCTGTCACGGGAGAACTCCATGCTAATGCGTGGTTATTGGTGATGATTATTTTTGTTTGGACCCCACCTCATTTCTGGGCACTCGCGATCCACCGAAAAGATGAGTATGCCAAAGCTGATATCCCTATGCTCCCCGTTACCCATGGAGTGGAATACACAAAAACAAGTATTTTGCTTTACACCATTTTACTATTTTTGGTTTGCTTATTACCGGTTCTTGTCGGCATGAGTGGAATGATATATTTGTCGATTGCAACGGTATTAAGCAGCGGGTTTATCTTCCATGCATGGCAGCTTAAATATAACTGTAAAGACAGCACAGCAATGGATACTTTTAAGTTTTCTATTTATCACTTAATGCTTCTATTTGTTGCTCTTTTGGTTGATCACTACTTAAATTTGTAAAATAACTCGTTTTTATGAGCATTTTTTGTCGAACAAATCGCATTAAATTGTCTTATTAATGAGACAGATACAATTTTACAGTGTAAATAGTGATGGCGATGCAAATCTATTTACTAATAAACCCTATCGGATCAATAAGATCAGAGCTACACTAAATTCGAGTTAAAAAAAGATGACATTACATAACAGGAGTGTGCATGAATAACAAATTACTAATAGCAGTCGGTATGGGTTCTCTTCTTTTACTAGGAGGCTGTGCCTCTGGACCCGATGAAGAAACAACCAGTCAACTTGCCGCGCTATCTTCACAAGTAGATGAGTTAAGCAGTGAAGTTTCTTCACTTAAATCAAGTCAATCATCTGCTGAAATGAAAGCAGGTAAAGCGACTGATGCCGCTATGTCAGCTCAAGATGAAGCAGCTAGAGCAAACGAGCGAATCGATAATATCGCTCAGTCTTATACGAAGTAGTTTTCAAATACTAAGTAATGATAGACAGCTTTACTAAATAGCAACAAAATAACGCTAAGCCCTAACCTTTGTTAGGGCTTTTTTTGATCTACGGTGTGCAGCCAATATCAGTCAAATTAATTATGTGATTAAAATGAATTCGGTTTATCGAATCGATCGACACATGCAGGTACGAACACTTTTCATCTAACCTATCTTTTAGTGGTACTGGTATAAATACCTAGTATCTCAATTGAATTAACGCGAATAGTGTAATACATTCGCTCTGTCTCTAATTCATTAGGTTTAAAAGCATAATTTGGCAAAGTTCTATGTCGTTTGGCAAGGCCGTAAAACGGGCATTTTTACTGATTGGGCAACGTGTAAAACCCAAGTTGAAAAATTCCCTGGGGCTCGTTATAAATCATTTCTGACTCGCATTGAGGCTGAAGAGGCATTTGGTCAATCAGCGAATACCAGCGTAATATCCAAATCACCCGCCGTTAAGTCCGGACACGGAAGCAAATCTATCGCGGGCACTAAAAAGCCAAAAGCCTCAGCTTTAACCGATGAACACATTAACGCCATGCCTTATGAGGTTAAGATTTTTACCGATGGGGCTTGCGAGCCAAACCCTGGTGAAGCAGGGTCAGGTATTGCTATCTATCATTCCAACAAGCTTACTGAACTATGGTTTGGAATCTACCAAGCGGAAGGGACCAATAACACGGCAGAACTGAATGCTCTTCATCAGAGCTTATTGATCAGTCAAGCCTATCTGAATAACAACAAAACCGTTGGTATTTATAGCGATTCTAGTTACTCAATCCAATGCTTAACCACATGGGCGAAAGGGTGGGCAAAGAATGGATGGGTTAGGAAAGGGGGCGAGATCAAAAATATCGAGCTTATTAAAGAGATGTTTGCTTTGTACCAAACCCTAGAGAGTAAAATAGCGATCCACCACGTCAATGGGCACATTGGTGTAGAAGGCAATGAACTCGCCGACAGAATGTCTATTTTAGCTATCGAAACGAAACAAGATAAGCTGAGTTTATACACTGAAGCGTTAGATATTGACGCTATTCTTAAAAAACGCCGCGGGTAAATCAACGCTAAATAAATCGATATATAATGTTGCTGATATCAACAGTAATTATACATGCTAAGCAGTAAGGAAAGACCCAGAATGAGTAACCTCACTCAAGAACAAGAACACGCTATTACTCTTTTTAAAGGTAACCTTCATCTTCCTGATGGCGGCTTCCATCGCCTTATCCTTGCGCTTTGCATAGAATTTCAGTTGCCGTTTCAGAAGGTAAGAGCGGTATTGAAAGAATCACAGGTCTTTGTAGAACACAAAATCATTAATGAGTTTGAAAGTGTTGATGAAAACACATTAACCAAAGCAAACTGGCTCAGCATTATCAAACAAACGTTGTCATCTTTGTCAAAGGATAACAAGCCGATTATGGAAAGCCTCGTTAATAACCTGCACTACATAAAGGCAGTAGACAATGCGAATAGGCCAATAGGGAGTGAATACGATCGTGAGATGATTATTGCGGATCTATCTCAAGCGTATGAAACGGAAGTATACAAGCCCCTATCCGCTATGCTTTACACCTCAGATTTATATTGGTTATTATCCAACGAGTTAATCGAAATGGATGACGTTCGCTGCCAACCATTTCAAGACTACCCTCAACATATCGAGGCAATAATGCACCTGACTACACTTCTTCAACGCGTCGCTTCACTTTCCTTAACGATCAAATAGATCGCAACATACCCAACTCGAACCTAATCAGATTCGAGTTGGTCAAATTAATTTCTCTTGTTGTTGAAACATCTCCATTCCATGCTGTTTGCTTAGCTCGACCAACTCTTCAAAAGTATTGGCACTAAATACTTCATCACAAGCACCACCAATAATATGAAGATAACCTCCGTTTTCGAACGAAAACTATGGTCCTGCTATCTCTATAGGAATACCACTTTGAACTAGAATCGCCGCTTTCGCTTTATTTTTAGACATTCCAAACTCATCCATCCAACCCTCTAAATTTTTGGGTACAGCTAAGGTTTTTTCTCACCGTTGCTTCTGGTCAAGGGTT
>LLEJ01000094.1_pt1 | contig 12651 bp, 12 predicted proteins | sample 595831 | NCBI WGS metagenome assembly LLEJ01 (sample SAMN02919310, study PRJNA255460) | bioreactor metagenome | biome: chemostat; feature: culture 2011_10.1; material: sediment; isolation source: day101 10degC chemostat 2011 inoculated with Wadden Sea sediment taken from... | place: Germany: Bremen... | reverse complement strand
TTTTAGAGATAGCAGTTTTGATTTTTTTGCTTAATGGTGCAAATTGGTCATCAATCATAAATACCCCATCCTTTCCAACAGAAAGACCGATATTCCCACCTTGACCCATAAGCATATGAATACCATTGTTTACATCTATACTTGTAATTTGAACTTTTTCAAATTTGTCATGAGAGTGGGCATATAAACTACTAGTAGTAGCTAAAGCTACAATTATTGAACTTATTTTTTTTAAGTAACTCATAGTAAAACCTTTGTATTTAGTATTTTTACAATGATACTTTTATTTAAAAATATAAAACTTAAAAAAATATTTAAACCATGAATATTACTTTTTTAAGTATTGTAATAGAATGAGAAAGTATTAGTTTAATTGAAATTAACATAACTATTATTGACTTTTAAAATATTTGTATGTATAATTACGTAACTGGTTACATAAAAAGGAAAAGTTATGAAATGTTTTAAAATCTTAATGATGTTTTATATGATTATTGGATTAGTAAAGATTCTAAATAATCCTATAGATTCAAATTCTCATATAATACAAAAAGCTAGTCCAACTTTTAGTGGTATTAGTCACAAACTTTAAAAATGATATAATATGTAACTACTTACGTATTTACTATTATAGAGGTTTTTATGAATAACTTATTTGATAAAACTGGTGTCATGGCAATTGGCACTAGGCTTAGAATGCTTAGTGAAAGATTAGCAAAAGATGCCGAAAAGATGTTTGAATTGTACAATGTAGATATTAAACAAAAATGGTATCCAGTTGTTTTCTCCCTTTCCCAAGACAAAAATCCAAAAACAGTAACCGAAATTGCAAATGAGATAGGTCAATCTCATGTATCAGTTGTAAAAATCATAAGAGAGATGTCAAAAGCGGGAATGTTAATTGAAAAAAAAGATAAAAATGATGGAAGAAAAACAAATATTTCATTAAGTGATATAGGAAAAGAAAAAATTGCAGGACTTGATAGCCAACATGGAGATGTTACTATTGCTGTTCAAAATATGTTGTCAGGTATGGAATATAACCTATGGCATGCTCTTGATGAGTTCGAAGAACTTTTAGATGAAAAATCTACCTATCCTAGAGTTTTAGAAGTGCAAAGAAAAAGAGAAAATGAAAAAGTAGAAATTGTAAATTTTGAAAATAAATATGCAAAAGATTTTAAAGAATTTAATGAACAATGGATAAATAGATATTTTGAAATGGAAGAAAAAGATAAAAATATTTTAGAAAATCCCAAAAAATATATCTTGGATGATGGTGGAATTATTTTAGTAGCATTGTATGAAGGAGAAGTTGCTGGTTTTTGTGGTCTTATGAAAAGTGAAGATGAGACTTATGATTATGAATTGACAAAAATGACAGTAAAGTCTGAATTGCAAGGAAAAGGCATAGGTTTAAGTCTTGGAAATGTGATTATTCAAAAAGCAAGAGAACTGGGTGGAAAATCAATATTTTTACAAAGTAATACAATTTTAAATCCAGCAATAACACTATATAAAAAACTAGGATTTAAAAAAGTAGTTGGATATTCTCATCCTTATGAGCGGTCAAATATTCAGATGAGTCTAATATTAAGTTAAAAAGGTAAAGAATGGAAGTTATTACATTTTTATTTATATTAACATCAGTAGTTATTATTTTAACTCCTGGACAAGATATGGTTATTGTTATGTCTAGATCAATAGCTCAAGGTCAGAAAGCAGGTATTATGACTGCTTTTGGAGTGAGTATAGGTCTTATGGGTCATACAGTTTTAGCAACATTGGGACTTGGCGCTTTGTTATTAGCTAGTGAGTGGTTGTTTAATATAATCAAATATATTGGTGCTGCGTATCTTATTTATTTAGGATATCAACTTCTAACATCTAAAGAACATAAATTAGCTATGAAAGATATGCCAAAAGTATCTTATAAAAAAATGTTTATGCAAGGTGCAATTTCAAATATAAGTAATCCAAAAATTACAATATTTTATTTTTCTTATTTACCTCAATTTATTGTTCCAAATGCAGGAAGTGAAGCTTTACAACTGTTTATTTTAGGTACAACTTTTGCAGTTATAACTTTTTTCTTAAAATCACCTATTGGTTTTTTAGCAGGTATGTTATCTTCTTGGATAAAAGCTAGACCTATGGTTTTAAATTATATTCATAAAACTAGTGGTTTAATACTTGTTGGTCTTGGTTTGAAACTTGCGCTTTCTGAGAGAAGTTAAACCTTTAATTATCTCTTTTCATGATTTGATATAGTTGTTGGTATAGTATTTCCACTTGCTTGCATCTTTAAAGCTTCTGGATGTTTTGTGTAGTGGTCTCTAACAACTTGAGCTAGTTTTTCTTTTGTTTTTATATCTATTATTCCTTTTTCATCTATAACTGAAACAAGGTTTTCTATTAATTCATTTTGTGGTTTGTCCACTTTTGTAGCCCATGATTCTAGAAGTTTTCTATCTACAAAAGAGGGAAGTGAACCCATAATACCTCTGTCGTTTTGATCATGAATAAGTAATCCTGATGTAGTTCCTCTATCTAAAGTTAGAACTTGAAATAAGTATAAAGTATGATAATCTAGCTGTTTCATAATATCTTGAACACTAAAAGTTGTTCTATGTGTAATTGCATTTTCAATAATATCAATATAAGAATCTATAATTCCTTTTCCAAAAGTATCTGCAAAATTATAGTCTTCATCTGCATTAGATGTTTTATAATTCTCTAAATAAAAATGTGAAACTCCTCTATGGCGATTTAAAGCTGGAATATAAAAGTATTTATCACCTTGCGCTACTCCTTCTTCAAAAGTATCTTTTGATAGTTTCTTAACTGCACGATTAAAAAATTCTGTATCACTATTGTTTTCGATACTAGGATTTAAATCTGCCATGATTCTGTAATATGAAGAACCATCTCTTATTTGTGTTTGACTAATATGAATATGAATAGAAGGAACTTGAGGTTTTTTGGGATGTATTATTGTAGATATAGCTGTTGCACTTTGAAGTTTTTTTGATGAATCATCGTCATAATGAACTTGAGATACATTTACACTTGCTGTATTAAATAGAATATTATCTCTAGCTTCAAATCTATTTCCTCCGCCATGTTGCCCTTCATCTCTTAACCAGATAACTTCTTCAAAAATCTTATTTTCACCTAATTGTGAACTAAGTTTATTTAGTTTATCAACAAATCTTTTTTGCAAACCTCTTACTAAAGTATAAGCTTTAATAGCTTCTGGTGATTTAGCCATAATCATAATATAAACCTTAAAGTTTTTTCAATTATATCATAGGGTTATTCTTAAAGTTTTAAATAAGTACAATGTTAAAAAAATTTAAATTATTTAAAAGGTAGTATAATACTCAAATTTTATAATTACTATTGGAATAAAATATGATTGACTTAATTGAAAAGTTACCAAAAGCAGAGTTACATTTGCATATTGAGGGTTCTTTGGAACCTGAGTTGATGTTTAAATTAGCAAAAAAGAATAATATAGAAATACCATATAAAACGATTGATGATGTGAAAAAAGCCTATGAGTTTTCAAATCTACAAAGCTTTTTAGATATTTATTATGCAGGGGCAAATGTACTTATTAGCAAAGAAGATTTTTATAATTTAACTTGGGAATATATTTTAAAATGTGTTGATAATAATATAATTCATACAGAAATCTTCTTTGACCCTCAAACACATACTTCAAGAGGTGTCTCTTTTGAAACAGTTATAAGTGGAATAAAAGAGGCTTTAGAAGATGCAAATAAAAAGTTTGGAATAACTTCACAAATAATCATGTGTTTTTTAAGACATCTATCCCAAGAAGATGCTTTAAAAACTTTAGATGAAGCCTTAAATTTTAAAGATGATATTATAGGAGTTGGATTGGATTCTTCTGAGCTTGGCAATCCACCTTCAAAGTTTGAAAAAGTTTTTAAAAAAGCCCAAGAAAATGGATTTAAACTAGTTGCCCATGCAGGGGAGGAGGCAGATGTTTCATATATTTATGAAGCCTTAGATTTACTTCATATTCAAAGGATTGACCATGGTGTTCAATCTATAAAATCAGATGAGTTAATGCAAAGATTAAAAGATGAACAAATTCCTCTAACAATTTGTCCTAATTCAAATATTGAGTTAAAAGTTTTTGAAAACTATAAAGAACATAATATAAAAGAGCTTTTAGATTTTGGACTAAATGTGACAGTAAACTCTGATGATCCTGCATATTTTAAAGGTTATTTAAATCAAAACTTTATTAATCTATATGAAAACTTAGAGTTATCAAAAGAAGATATTGTAAAACTTGTGAAAAACTCTTTTAATTCATCATTTATAGAAGATGAGTTAAAACAGAAGTATGTAAAAGAAGTTGAAAAAGTAGTAAAGCTTTATGAAGGATAAATATGCAAGATATAAATAACTATATAAAGATAAATGAAAAAATTTCTACATCAGGTCAGCCAACTGCTAAACAGTTTGAAAAGATTGCAGAAGAGGGTTACGAAATTGTGATAAATCTTGCAGTATCACATAGTGAAGGAAAAATTGAAAATGAAGATGACATAGTTACTTCTTTGGGTATGAACTATGTACATATTCCAGTTGAGTTTTTAGAACCTACAGTGAAAAATCTAAAAGATTTTATTGAAATGCTATCATCATTTTCAAATAAAAAAGTATGGGTTCATTGTATTATGAATTATAGAGTTTCTGCTTTTATGTATGTTTATCATAAATACATACTTAAAACACCTTTCGATAATATCAATTTAGAAGTATTTGAGCAATGGTCTCCTGATGAAAAATGGCAAGAGATTATGAAAACTAAACCAGAAGAACTAAGCCTATAAAATAGAGGCTTAACACGTTATTTATTAACTTTTTGATAGGATTGCATCAATATTTTGGATAATTATTATAAGTTATTATTAAAGAATGGGATATAGAAATTGAAGATAGAAACTAAAGTAGCAAAGTTTGATGAACCATTATACCTAGAAAGTGGTAGGATACTAGAGGAGTTTGAACTAGTATATGAAACTTATGGTCAATTAAACGCTGATAAATCAAATGTAATTGTTATTTGTCATGCCTTAGCTGGTTCTCATCATGTTGCAGGAAGATATGCTGATGAGGCTAAACCTGGATGGTGGGATAAGTTTATTGGTGATGGAAAAGCTATTGATACGAGAAAATATTTTGTAATATGTTCAAATAATATTGGAAGTACATTTGGTTCTACAAATGCACTTAGTATTGACCCTTCAACGCAAGAAGAATATAGACTAAAATTCCCAATACTAACAGTATCAGATATCGTAAAAGCACAAATGAGATTATATGATAGTTTAGGTATCACAAATGCCAAAGCAGTAATTGGTGGCTCAATGGGTGGAATGCAAGCTATTTGTTACTCTATAGAGTTTCCAGATTTTGCAGAACATGTATTTGCTATGGCTACAACTGCCTATACTAGACCTTGGGCAATTGCTATAAATAAAATCGCAATAGAATCAATAAGACATGACCCAGTATTTAAAGATGGGCACTATGCAAAAGATGATTTGCTTGCTCGTGGATTACCTGGTCTTGCAATTGGAAGAATGGCAGGATTAATAGCCTATTTAAGTCCTACTTTGTTTAATCAAAAGTTTGGACGTGAATATTCAAGAACAGATGGTTTATATGAGTTATTTGGAAGATTTGAAGTTGAAAGATACTTGGAATACAACGCATATAGTTTTCCAAAAATCTTTGACCCTCTGTCTTATTTATATATATGTAAAACTATGAATATTTTTGATGCAGGAAGAAACAAAGACAAACTAGAAGACTCTTTTGATAAAGTAACATGTAAACTACATCTAATATCTTTTAAAGATGATATGTTATTTTTCCCTGAAGAGATGGAAGAGATTAGAGATATTATGATTAAACTAGGACGTGGCAATCAGGTAACTTATAAAATGGTAGATAGTCAATCAGGACATGATTCATTTTTAGTAGAAGTTGATAAATTTGATGACTACGTAGTAGATATTTTGGAGAACAAATAGATGAGTGAAGTAAAAAAAAGAAGAATTAAGTTTTGAAGTTAAAATAGAAAAAGCTAAAGAGTTATTAGAAAAGCTTTCAAATCCTCAAATAACTCTAAGTGACTCTTTAGAAGTATATAAAACTGGTATAAAAGAGTTAGAAGAAGCTCAAAAACTTCTTGATGAAGCAAAACTAATTTTTACACAAGCTGACAAAAACTAAAAATAAATATTGCAAATTGTTATATTTTTTAATATAACTTATATTTTGAGATAAACTTCTTTATATATTATATGGAGAAGTTTATGACCGCGTTAAAACAACTAGAAAATTTAGATAAACCAAGAGAAAAATTACTTAAAAAAGGTACTAAATCACTAAAAGATTATGAGCTTATGGCGATAATTCTTGGAAGTGGAATATTTGGTAAAGATGTTATAAAACTATCTAGAGAGATTATAAAACTTTTAGAAAAAGATTTTGATACTTTGAGTTTAGATAAGTTATTAGAAGTACATGGTTTAGGAAAAGTAAAAGCTTCACAAGTTTTAAGTGCTATAGAACTATCAAGAAGATATCTAATCAAAAGCAATAAAAAAATTACTTCAGCAAAAGAAGTATATGAAGAACTATTTGAATATAAAAACAAAAAACAAGAGTATTTTTTAGCTTTATATCTAGATGGAGCAAATCACCTAATTGAAAAAAGAGTTATCACGATAGGTACTTTAACCCAAAGTCTAGTTCATCCAAGAGAAGTACTATCTCCTGCAATTGAACTAAGAGCAGCTAGTATAATAGTAGCTCACAATCATCCAAGTGGAATACTATCTGCTAGTAATGAAGACATAAATGTAACCAAAAGACTACAACACTCGTCAAAAATACTTGGAATAGAACTTTTAGACCATGTGATACTTTCTCGTGAGGGGTTTTATAGTTTTAAGGAAGAGGGGCTTTTATGATATAGAAGTTTATTTTTTGCTATAATACATATATTAAGGAATTTGGGCGGTCACACTTGTGGCGGGCCGGTCGTATGTAGGGGTACTAAAAAGGTGCCCTTTTTTTATGTCTGAAAAAACAACAATTAAAATATCTTTTTCTTTTATCCCTTTGACTAAATAGTTTTAGTAAAATAATTACTAAAAATTAATAATAATGATGGAAATTAATGTTCGAACAAACTTTTAAAAATATAGATGATATTTTATTCAAAGATTCTGGTGCTGATAGTGAGCTTGACTACATAGGTCAAACTTCTTGGATAATGTTTTTACGTTACTTAGATGAGCTTGAAAATGAAAAAGCTGAAATAGCAGAGCTTGAAGGCGAAGAGTATACTTTTATTTTAGATGAACAATACAGATGGAATACTTGGGCAACTCCAAAAACAAAAGATGGAGACTTTGACCACAATGCTTCTTTAACAGGTGTTGATTTAGTACAGTTTGTAGATACTAAACTTTTCCCTTATCTAGCTTCTTTTAAACAAAAAGCAATATCTGCTGATACTATTGAATATAAAATAGGTGAGATATTTTCTGAGCTTAAAAACAAAATCCAAAAGTGGATATGGACTAAGAGAAATACTAGAACTTGCAGATTCTCTTCCTTTTAGGTCAAGCAATGACAAACACGAACTAAGCCACCTATACGAAACAAAAATCAAAAATATGGGAAATGCTGGAAGAAATGGTGGTCAATACTACACTCCAAGACCTCTAATTCGAGCTATGATAGAAGTGATAAATCCTACAATTGGCGAAACTGTATATGATGGTGCTGTTGGAAGTGCAGGATTTTTATGTGAGACTTATGACTATATAAAAGAGAATATGCCTAAAAATGTAGACAATCTTCAAACTCTACAAAAAGATACTTTTTATGGAAAAGAGAAAAAGAACCTAGCTTATGTAATCGGTATCATGAATATGATTTTACATGGTATTGAAGCTCCAAATATTAAACATACAAATACTTTAGGTGAACCTTTATCAGATATTCAAGAAAAAGATAGATACAACATCATCCTAGCAAACCCACCTTTTGGTGGAAAAGAGCGAAAAGAAGTACAACAAAACTTCAATATCAAAACAGGTGAAACAGCATTTTTATTTATGCAACACTTTATAAAATCACTAAAAGCAGGTGGACGCTCTGCTGTGGTTATAAAAAATACTGTTTTATCAAATACTGATAATGCCTCAGTGGCTTTACGAAAACATCTTTTAGAGTCTTGTAATCTTCATACAGTATTAGACATGCCATCAGGTACTTTTACCGGAGCAGGAGTAAAAACAGTCGTGCTATTTTTCACAAAAGGCGAAGCTACAAAAAAGACTTGGTTTTACTCACTAGATGCTGGAAGAAATATGGGGAAAACAAATCCTTTAAACGACAAAGATATGAAAGATTTTATAGCTTTACAAAAGACTAAAAAAGATAGTGATAATTCATGGACTATAAATATTCAAGATTTAGATGAAAGTACTTATGATTTATCTGTTAAAAACCCTTTTACAAAAGAAGAAGCACCTCTTAGAAGTCCAGCTATTATCTTAGAAGATATGAAAAACTTGGATAAAGAGACAAAAGAGATTTTAGATTCTATTAGTGGGCTTGTATGAGTAAAGATTGGGAGTTAAAAGCACTCAGTGATATTTGTATTATTGAAAAAACAAAAAAGATTACGTTAGATTTACCTTATGTAGGTCTAGAAAATATTGAATCAAATACTGGTAATTTTTTGGGAACATTGATTCCTCTTGAAGTTAAAAGTAGTACCTTTCAGTTTTCAAGTAATCACATATTATATGGAAGACTTAGACCTTATTTAAATAAAGTATTAATGCCAGACTTTGAAGGACATTGTTCAACTGAAATTTTTCCAATTAAAATTAATTCTAGAATAAAAAAAGAATTTTTATATTATTGGCTAACTTCTCCTCTTATAGTTGAAAAGATTGACGCAACTTGTACAGGTGCAAGAATGCCAAGAGCTAATATGAATGAAGTGATGAAGTTTCAATTATTAATTCCTGAGATAGAAGAACAAAAACAAATCATAGAGATTTTAGACACAGCTTTTGAAGCTCTTGAAAAAGCAAAGAAAAATATTGAAACAAATCTTAAAAATACAAAAGAACTATTTGATAGTAAATTAAATGAAATATTTTTTCAAGAAGGCGAAGGTTGGGAAGAGAAAACTTTAGGTGAAGTATGCAGTTTATTTCAAGGTTTAGCAATAAATGCTAAAACTAAACATCTACTTGTTGAAAAAAGTAACTTACCTTTATTAAGAATAAAAGATTTAAAAAATAATACAGAGGAACAATATATATCTGAAAATGATTATCCTTTAAAATCTAGAGTATTTAAAAATGAAATAATTTACACAAGAACAGGCTCTTTAGGTTTGGTTTTTAGAAATAGAGAAGGAATTTTACACAATAATTCATTTAAAGTAATACCAAATGAAGAGTTAGATAACGATTATTTATTTTGGTGGTTACAGCATGAGAAATTTACTTATAAAATCATTCAGTTATCTTCAAAAGCTGCACAACCAGATATAACACATAAGTTATTTAAAGAACAAGAAATAATTATTCCTCCAATAAAAAAACAAAAAGAATTTTATATCGAAATTGTAAAACTTGATAAATATATAAAACAACTAGAACAAAAATACCAAGAAAAACTAGATAATATTGAAGAGTTAAAAAAATCTCTTCTTCAAAAAGCTTTTAGTGGAGAGCTTACAAAATAAAGGTACAACATGGCAAACTTGATAAATACCCAAATGCTTGAAAATATAAGAGAACTTCTTCTTGCTTCAAGAGTACAACTACAACAAAGTGTAAATACTACAATGGTTCAAACTTATTGGAATATTGGACGTATGATTGTTGAAGAGGAACAAAAAGGTAAAGAGCGAGCTAGTTATGGAAAAGGCCAATTAAAACTATTATCACAGAAACTAAGTAGCGAGTTTGGTAAGGGTTTTGATGTAACAAATTTACGAAAAATGAGACAGTTTTATCAATGTTTTCCAATTCGAGAGACAGTGTCTCTCAAATTGTCATGGAGTCATTATTCAAAATTAGTGCAACTTGATAATATAGAAGCAAGAGAATGGTATATAAAAGAAACTATTACTAATAATTGGAGTGTACGAGCTTTAGGGCGACAAATATCAACTTTGTATTATGAAAGATTACTTTCAAGTAAAGATAAAATCTCAGTAGAGCAAGAAGCAAAAGAAAAAACAAAAGATTTAGAAATACAGCCAAAAGAAGTGTTACGTGACCCTTATATTTTTGACTTTTTAAATTTACCTCATGAATCCTTATTAGAATCAGACCTCGAACAATCTTTGATAGACAACCTTCAAACGTTTTTATTAGAACTTGGAAGTGGTTTTGCTTTTGTATCACGACAAAAAAGATTAAGTGTAGAGGAACAAGATTTTTATATTGATTTAGTATTTTATAATTTTAAATTAAAATGTTTTTTACTTATAGATTTAAAACTAGGAAAACTAAGTCATCAAGATGTAGGACAAATGGATACTTATGTAAGAGTTTATGATAAGTTTGAAAAAAGTGAAGATGATAATCCTACTATTGGACTTATATTATGCAGTGAAAAATCACAAGCAGTTGCTAAGTATTCTGTTTTAAGTGAAAGTAAACAACTCTTTTCCTCAAAATACTTACCCTTTTTACCATCAGAAGAAGAGTTAAGAAAAGAGTTATTAAGAGAGCGAAATATAATTGCTTTGAATAAAGAAGTAGGAGATGAGTTATGAATGAATCTCAAACACGATTAGACTTAATAGACCCAAAACTTAAAAGTGCTGGTTGGGGTGTAGTAAAAGATAGTTTTATAAAGGTCGAATTTCCTATTTCTAAAGGTAGACTTTTAGGAAATAAAAGAAGAGCACAGCCTTTAAGTGCTGATTATGTATTAGTTTATAAAAACAGATATTTAGCTGTTATTGAAGCTAAAAAAAGAGACTTACACTATACAGATGGACTTAGCCAAGCTAAAGATTATGCCTCACGATTAAATGTTAGATTTACCTATAGTACAAATGGTTTACAAATTTATAAAGTAGATATGCAAGAAGGTCTTGAAGAAGATTGTTTAGCTTTTCCAAGTCCCGAAGAATTATGGGATATGACTTTTCCTAAAGAACAAACTATTTTAGAAAAACTTTTTGAAGTGCCTTTTGAAGATAAAGGCGGTTCTTGGGAACCTAGATATTATCAAAACAATGCCATTACAAAAACACTAGAAGCCGTAGCTGATGATAAAAAAAGAATACTTTTAACACTTGCAACTGGTACTGGAAAAACTGCTATTGCTTTTCAAATAGCTTGGAAACTTTTCCATGCTAAATGGAATTTACAAAAAGATTTTAAACGAAGTCCTAGGATTCTATTTTTAGCAGATAGAAATATTTTAGCCGACCAAGCTTTTAACTCTTTTGGTGCATTTCCTGAAGATGCTTTAATTAGGATAGATCCAAGTGAAATAAGAAAGAAGAAAAAAGTTCCTACAAATGGAAGTATATTTTTTACTATTTTTCAAACTTTTATGAGTGGAGATAATGATACACCAAACTTTGGAGAGTATGCCAAAGATTTTTTTGATTTTATTATTATTGATGAGTGTCATAGAGGAGGAGCTAGTGATGAGAGTTCTTGGAGAGAGATACTTGAATACTTTGAACCCGCTGTTCAATTAGGACTAACAGCCACTCCCAAAAGAGATGAAAATGGTGATACTTATAAATACTTTGATGAACCTGTTTATCAATACTCACTAAAAGAGGGAATCAATGACGGATTTTTGACACCTTTTAAAGTTAAAGATATTTCAACAACAGGAGATAAATATATATTTACTAATGATGATGAAGTTTTAGAGGGTGAGATAGAAGAGGGTAAAGAATATACAACAGAAGACCAAAATAAAATAATAGAGATTATGGGTATTGAAAAATATAGAGTAAATCTTTTTATGGATTTGATAAACCAAAATCAAAAAACTTTAGTCTTTTGTGAGTCACAGCCTCACGCGGCTGCCATAAGAAATCTTATCAATCAAAAAGCAGATTCTAAAAATGTAGATTATTGTTGTAGAGTTACAGCAAATGAAGGTTCAAAAGGTGAGCAGTTTTTAAGAGACTTCCAAGACAATGAAAAAATAATTCCTACAATCTTAACAACATCAAAAAAACTAAGCACAGGAGTAGATGCACCTGAGATTAAAAATATTATACTTTTACGTGATATAAAATCAATGGTAGAGTTTAAACAAATAGTTGGACGTGGTACAAGACTTTTTGATGGCAAGGATTATTTTACTATCTATGATTTTTATGATAACTATAAACACTTTATAGACCCTGCTTGGGATGGTGAAGCAGTTGAGCCTGAAGAGCCAAAACCAAAAAAACCTTGTAAAGTTTGTAATCAAAGACCTTGTATTTGTGAAAAAACTGAGCCTGAGCCTTGTAAAATTTGTAATAATACTCCTTGTGTATGTGAAAAACCAAAAAGAAAGATGATTAGAGTAAAA
>LLEJ01000093.1_pt1 | contig 12744 bp, 10 predicted proteins | sample 595831 | NCBI WGS metagenome assembly LLEJ01 (sample SAMN02919310, study PRJNA255460) | bioreactor metagenome | biome: chemostat; feature: culture 2011_10.1; material: sediment; isolation source: day101 10degC chemostat 2011 inoculated with Wadden Sea sediment taken from... | place: Germany: Bremen... | reverse complement strand
AAACTTATCGAACTAGTAGAGAATCTGGATTTGCGAACTTGAGATCTCAGAAGGTGAAGAATCAGTACGCATCAGCGAACAGCCCAGCACAATTTGCACCTATGCAATATGCCGCGCCGGCTCCCGCACTTGCACCTGCAGCCGCGGCTCCAGTATTAGCAGAAGCCGCCCCCGTTAAAGCAGAACCTGCTGGTCACAAAGTTCTTTCGCCAATGGTCGGTACTTTCTATCGCTCTCCAAGCCCTGAAGCAAAATCATTTGTTGAAGTGGGCCAATCTGTTTCTGCTGGCGATACGATTGGTATCGTAGAAGCAATGAAAATGATGAACCAAATCGAATCTGATAAATCTGGTGTTGTAACCGCAATTCTAATCGAAGACGGCGCAACAGTAGAATTCGATCAACCACTTGTTGTTATCGAATAATAGAGGCGATTCACTATGCTGGACAAATTAGTCATCGCGAACCGAGGTGAAATTGCACTTCGTATACTTCGCGCTTGTAAAGAAATAGGTATCAAAACAGTGGCGGTTCACTCCACCGCTGACCGAGACCTAAAACACGTATTATTAGCCGATGAATCTATTTGCATCGGTCCTGCTCGTGGTATTGATAGCTACCTGAATATTCCTCGCATTATTTCAGCGGCGGAAGTGACAGGTGCGGTTGCTATTCACCCGGGTTACGGCTTCTTATCTGAAAACGCAGATTTTGCAGAGCAAGTTGAGCGTAGCGGCTTTATTTTTGTCGGCCCTAAAGCAGAAACTATCCGCATAATGGGTGACAAGGTATCAGCGATTAGCGCAATGAAGAAAGCAGGTGTGCCATGTGTACCTGGTTCTGACGGCCCTCTAGATGATGATGCAAGCCTTAACAAAGCCCACGCAAAGCGTATTGGCTATCCGGTAATTATCAAAGCCTCTGGTGGCGGTGGTGGCCGTGGCATGCGTGTTGTTCGTGGTGAAGCCGATCTCGTTGAAGCCATCGCAATGACACGTGCAGAAGCAAAAGCGGCATTTAACAACGAAGTGGTTTACATGGAGAAGTACCTTGAAAACCCTCGTCACGTTGAAGTACAAATTATTGCCGATGGTCAAGGTGGTGCAATTCATCTTGGTGAGCGTGATTGTTCAATGCAACGTCGCCACCAGAAAGTAGTGGAAGAAGCCCCTGCTCCAGGTATTACTGCCGAAATGCGTAAGTTCATAGGCGAACGTTGTACCCGTGCATGTATTGAAATTAACTATCGTGGTGCAGGTACTTTTGAGTTCTTGTATGAGAATGGTGAATTCTACTTTATCGAAATGAATACTCGTATTCAGGTAGAGCACCCAGTCACTGAAATGGTGACCGGTGTTGATCTTATTAAAGAACAGCTTCGTGTTGCAGCAGGTCAGCCACTGTCGTTTACTCAAGACGATATAAAGCTAAGCGGACACTCAATCGAATGTCGAATCAACGCTGAAGACCCTGTGCGCTTCTTACCTTGCCCGGGCACGATCAACCGATTCCACGCACCAGGTGGTATGGGGGTTCGTTGGGAATCACATATCTATACTGGTTATACGGTTCCACCTCATTACGACTCGATGATAGGCAAGCTTATTACCTACGGAGAGAACCGTGATGTGGCCATTGCACGTATGAAAAATGCATTAAGTGAAATGATCATTGAAGGCATAAAAACCAACATACCCTTGCAACTAGAAATTATGAATGATGAAAACTTCCAACATGGCGGTGCTAACATTCATTACCTTGAGAAAAAACTTGGTCTACAGTAAGTGAGCTAGAATTACTTCCATACTTTGAAAGCACTCTCTTTAGAGTGCTTTTTTATTGGAGCTTAGTTCTAACTGCGCCATACTATTGCCAAACTTAAAGACCTGTACAAATAGACAGTAAGATGCTTGAATGTCAGGGCTAAGAACTAAAAAGTGAGTTTACTTATGTCACAGCTTTTATCCGCTATTCCAATCACATCATTAGTTGGTGTTGGAGCAAAGGTTGCCGAGAAGTTGATGAAAGTGGGCTTACATACCGTTCAAGACCTTCTGTTTCACCTGCCTTTACGTTACGAAGACCGCACTAGAATTTACCCAATGGCGAAGGTTCATTCCGGTCTATGGGCTGCCGTTCAGGGAAAAGTAATGAGCGTCGATACTATCTTTGGCCGAAAAAAAATGCTCAGCGTAAAAATAAGCGACGGCAATGGTACATTAACCCTGCGCTTTTTTAATTTCACTGCTGGGATGAAAAACAATTTCTCAGAAGGCAAGCAGGTTCACGCTTATGGGGAAATAAAACGTGGTAATTATGGCTTGGAAATTGTACATCCAGACTATAAATTTTTTGCACCAGCAACCACGCCGGATATCGAGCAAAATCTAACACCGGTCTACCCAACAACAGAAGGGCTGAGACAAAACACCCTTAGAAACCTCAGTGAGCAAGCCCTATTATTATTAGACAAATCAGCCGTTGAAGAGCTTCTTCCTAATGGTCTGTATAACAATCAACTCACATTAGCTCAAGCACTGCACACTATCCATCGCCCACCACCAAATATTAATATAGACGATTTTGATGAAGGAAAAACACCCGCTCAACAACGTTTTATTATTGAAGAATTGATAGCCCAAAATTTATCCATGCTCGCGATTCGAAACAAAGGCCAACAAGACACTGCATTGCCTTTACCTGAAACGGGGGGTCTTAAAGAAAAACTTTTGGCTCAGTTGCCTTTCTCCCCCACTAATGCACAAAACAGAGTGGTTGAAGAGATAGAAGCAGACTTAATTAAACCTCACCCAATGATGCGTTTAGTACAGGGTGATGTAGGTTCAGGTAAAACATTGGTTGCTGCACTGGCGGCAGTAAGAGCAATATCACATGGGCACCAAGTGGCACTCATGGCGCCAACCGAATTGTTAGCAGAGCAGCACGCCATAAATTTTACGAATTGGTTAGAGCCTTTGGGTATTCAAGTCGCTTGGTTAGCGGGAAAATTGAAAGGTAAAACCAGACAAACAGAGTTAAATAAAATTGTCTCTGGCGAGGCTAAAATGGTGGTTGGAACCCACGCCCTCTTCCAAGACCACGTAGAGTTCAACCAACTGGCGTTAGTCATTATTGATGAACAACATCGATTTGGTGTTCATCAACGGTTAAAGTTGCGAGAAAAAGGAGAAGCGCAAGGCTCTTTTCCTCATCAACTCATCATGACCGCGACCCCAATACCTCGAACCTTGGCAATGACAGCCTATGCCGATTTAGAAACGTCAATCATTGACGAATTACCACCAGGGAGAACACCAATTCAAACGGTGGCGATCCCAGATACAAAACGAAGCATGATTATCGATAGGGTTCAAAATGCTTGCCTAAACGAAGGGAAGCAAGCCTATTGGGTTTGCACGCTTATCGATGAATCTGAAGTATTAGAAGCGCAAGCGGCTGCGGATACGGCAGAAGAGCTACAAAGGCAACTACCAAACCTAAAAATAGGTTTAGTGCATGGCCGAATGAAATCAGCAGAAAAACAAGCTGTAATGTTGCAGTTCAAAAACAACGAGTTGCATTTATTGGTTGCGACAACCGTTATTGAAGTCGGCGTTGATGTTCCCAATTCCAGTCTGATGATTATCGAAAACCCAGAACGTTTAGGGCTTGCTCAACTTCACCAGCTTCGCGGACGTGTTGGGCGTGGAACGATTGCAAGTCATTGTGTATTGCTTTATCACTCTCCTCTTTCAAAAACAGCACAAAAACGTTTAAGTGTATTACGTGAAAGTAATGATGGCTTTGTTATCGCCCAACGTGACTTGGAAATTAGAGGTCCGGGAGAACTCTTGGGGACAAAACAGACGGGTATTGCCGATTTGAAGATCGCTGACTTAGTCAGAGATCAGAGGCTTATCCCTGAGATTCAACGAATGGCCAGATTCATACATGATCAATACCCAAGCAATGCAAAATCAATAATCGAGCGCTGGTTAGGCGAACGAGATATCTACTCAAACGCCTAGACATGTTGACCGCGCACTCACTTAAGATTTAGGTTCTTTTTGTCCGTTTGTTAAGCTTATTTTGTCGAGAAGCCGTTGGGAAATTGAGCTGCACTCGTAATCCACCTTCAGAGCGGTTAATCACAGAAATAGTACCACTATGCTGAGTGACAATTCGTTTCACGATAGCTAAGCCTAAACCCGTTCCTTCACTGCCTCTCGCTGAGTCACCTCGCGTAAAAGGTTCAAAAAGCTTATCTGACTGACCTATATCGATTCCGGGCCCATTTGTCTTCAACACTTACCCAGATAGTGTGCTTGTCTGCGGTTGTCCCTGTTGCTATTCGCACCCAGCCGTTGCCATATCTTTCCGCATTCACCACTAAATTAGTTAACGATCGCTTTACTTCAATCTCACTACCCAACAGCAAGCAATCTTCCTGCGAAATATCGGTTTCTATATCAATGGATTCATCCTTGATAGCGACAGATACCGCCAATGCTAGGTTATTAAGGTCAACATGATCAAAGCCTTCTTTGTTAACCGGTTTCAAGTAATCCATAAACTGACCAATAATCTCATTGCACTCTTCGGTATCTTGAATAATACCCTCGGCTAGATAACTGTCTTTTGGCGACATCATTTCTGTCGCTAATCGTATTCGAGTCAATGGAGTACGCAGATCATGGCTTATTCCTGCCATCAAAAACGCTCTATCCTCTTCAAGAACTTGGATGTCCTTTGACATCTGATTAAAGGCATGGGTTACGGCCTTTATTTCATTCGCGCCTCTTTCCGCTAAAGGTGGTGGAAATTCACCTCTTCCCACCATTCTCGCGGCACCTTCTAACGCCATCAAAGGCCTATTTTGGATTCTTACAAAAGTCCAACCCGCAAATATAATAAGAACCGCCATTAACAGGCTATTTCGAAACAGCGGTATGAAGTCTTCTTCTTGCAACTCCGAAAGCGGGATCCGTAGTAAAACATCGGGTAATTGATCTATCTTTATCCACAAAATATAGCTTTCGCTATCCAGAGCTAATCTAACTTCAGCGTCGCTGCCAAGCTCTTGGCTCATATGCTCACTCAAAAAACTCAATACTGGTCGCCGTGTCGAACTCTTCACCAATCGGTTCATCTTTATGGTGGGCCGTTACCCCCAGTTTCTCTAACAGTTTTCTTCTTGATGGCGCTTCTAAATATACCCCGCTCTCAACCTCGACATAGTCATCCAGCATTAAGCTTACCTCGTGAGCCAATATACGATTAAACTGCTGTAAACTTGGCAACAGTGCGTAATTGAATATCGCAAAATAGGAATAAGCCTGACTCGCAAGCAGCACCAGAATAAAAAGTAAAACGGTTTGAGTACGTGAACTACGGATGAGCATAAATGCCTCGAAACAATAAAGCCCTTAAGAGAGCATCTTAAGGGCTTTTCAATAGAGAATTAAGCGTTTTTACCATCGGGGACAAATACATAACCTAATCCCCAGACCGTCTGAATATATCGTGGATGGCTTGGATCTTCTTCTAGCATTCTTCGCAACCGAGAGATCTGTACATCGATAGAGCGTTCCATTGCAGAATATTCTCTACCTCTTGCCATGTTCATCAGTTTGTCTCTCGACATAGGTTCTCGGGCATTATTAACCAGCGCTTTAAGCACGGCAAACTCACCAGAGGTTAAAGGCATAAACTCATCACCTCGGAACATTTCTCTTGTTCCAAGGTTCAAGCGAAATTCACCAAATTCAATATTCGTTTCTTCCGAGCTTGGTGCGCCGGGGGCTTCAACAATTTGTCGACGCAATACCGCTTTAATACGCGCAAGTAACTCACGGGGATTAAAAGGCTTAGGAAGATAATCGTCCGCTCCAACTTCAAGCCCAACAATTCTGTCTATCTCGTCACCTTTTGCCGTCAACATTAATATTGGGATCATATTTTCTGCCGTTCTTAGGCGACGACAAATCGAAAGGCCATCTTCACCCGGAAGCATCAGATCCAACACCACTAAATGAAAGGTCTCGCGCTTAAGCAATCTGTCCATCTGCTCCCCATTTGCGACACCACGAACCTGAAAGCCTTGTTCAGATAGGTAGCGCTCTAGCAAAGATCGCAGACGGGCATCATCATCAACGACTAAGATTTTATGGTTCTCTTGCATTCAACTTCTTCCAATTAATGTATGGCTTAGTATTAAGCGTAGATAATAATAACCTAATCGCATATCCATAGAGTAAATTGCACGTCAAAAATTGTTAGTAATCATGTCAGAATCAACAATAAGATTATTTATCTTAAAACTAAGCAAGCCATAAATAGCCCACTATTTCTCATACTCAATTGAATTGATAAACCACTCTTTGTCGCCTTCAGGTGTCTTCACTGCAAATTCGTCGTCGACTTCTTTTTTGAGTAAGGAGCGCGCCATAGGTGAGTCGATAGAAATGTACCCTTTCGCATCGCCGTAGATCTCTTCGGGGCCGACAATGCGAAATTTCTTCGTTTCACCGGCTTCATTTTCAATTTCAATCCAAGCACCAAAAAAACTTTGCCTTCCTGCTGTGGTGAATAATCCACAATAGTGACTTCTGGTAAAAACTTCCTCAAGAACCGAACGCGGCGGTCTATCTGGCGCAGTATGCGCTTGTTAAACGTGTAATCAGCATTCTCTGAACGATCACCTAGCCCTGCAGCCCAAGTGACTATCTTGGTAATCTCAGGGCGTTTTTCATTCCAAAGGTGATCATGCTCTTGCTTAAGCTTGTTATAACCTTCTCGGGTGATCAGTTTTGTTTTCAATACAGCACTCTCAATTCAATCGAACCATTTAGAAATGGTTCGCTGTTCTAGATATTTAACCAGTATATCCACTAATTGTACATCTACAGAACCTCATTACGCTATACGTCACTAGATGAACCATTCGAATTCCAATGACTTTCTGCTAGACTCCCCCACAATTCAAACTGATCAAAAAGGTCGTTTTCATGCCTTGGATTCAAATAAAACTCAATGCGACAGCAAAAGATGCTTTGCAAATTGGCGATATGTTATCTGAAGAGACAGGCGCACTTTCCGTCACTTTTCTAGATGCGAAAGACACACCAATTTTCGAACCTCTGCCGGGAGAAACTCGTTTATGGGGAGAAACGGATGTCGTTGCATTATACGATGCAGAAATAGACACCACATGGGTGATCCAACAAATTACCCATTCTGGTCTATTTCCTGACGACTTTGCATACAAAGTTGAACAACTGGAAGATAAGGACTGGGAACGTGAGTGGATGGATAATTTCCACCCAATGAAATTTGGTGAGCGACTATGGATCTGCCCGAGTTGGCGTGATGTACCCGACCCTAGCGCCATTAATGTCATGTTAGATCCCGGCTTAGCCTTTGGTACTGGCACCCATCCAACCACGTCTCTTTGTTTAGAATGGTTAGAAGGTCTCGACCTTGAAGGCAAAACTGTCATCGATTTTGGTTGTGGCTCAGGAATCCTCGCGGTTGCCGCAATTAAACTTGGTGCAAACAAAGTTATCGGAATAGATATAGACCCACAGGCTATCACCGCCTCAAAAGAGAACGCGAGGCGCAATGGGGTTGCCGATCAACTAGAATTATTCTTACCGCAAGATCAACCTGAAGGTCTAATTGCAGACGTTGTTGTGGCTAATATTCTTGCGGCACCGCTACGCGAACTGTCACCCGTGATCAAAGGCTTGATCAAATCGAAAGGTCTGCTTGCGATGTCGGGTGTATTAGACACACAAGCAGAAGATGTTGCGAACTACTACAGAGATGAGCTTGATATCGACCCAATTGCTGAAACTGAAGAGTGGTGTCGTATTTCGGGAATAAAAAAAATGTAGTTGCATACGTCTAATTGATTGAATTTTAGGCAATTTGGAAAACAATTTGTAAATGCTCAAAAAATAGTCTTTTCACGCATCGAAAAAATGCGTAAAATGCGCGCCCTTGCTAGATTAGAACTGTGAAGACCTTTTGAGAATCGGAAATCATCAACTTAAGAACAATTTGATTGTTGCGCCTATGGCTGGCGTCACCGATCGACCCTTTCGAGAGTTATGCCTTCGATATGGAGCAGGAATGGCCGTCAGCGAAATGATGTCGTCTAACCCTAAGCTCTGGAAAACGGCTAAATCTAAGCAACGCATGGTGCATAAAGGCGAGTCGGGTATTCGCTCAGTACAGATTGCGGGTTCTGATCCTAAGTTAATGGCAGAAGCAGCTCAGTATAGTGTTGAAAACGGTGCACAAATCATCGATATCAATATGGGTTGCCCAGCTAAAAAAGTGAATTCAAAGCTGGCGGGGTCAGCTCTGCTAAAACACCCAGAGATGATTGAAAAGATCTTAACTGAAGTGGTTAATGCAGTAGATGTACCAGTAACACTGAAAACCCGTACAGGTTGGGATACAGACAATAAAAACTGTATCGAAATCGCTAAAATGGCCGAAGGCTGCGGCATACAAGCTTTTGCTCTTCATGGAAGAACAAAGGCCTGCATGTACAAAGGCGAGGCAGAATATGACAGCATTAAAGCCGTCAAAGCGGCTATCTCTATACCCGTTATTGCCAATGGTGATATCGACAGTGCAGAGAAAGCCAAACAGGTTCTGGAATACACTGGAGCCGACGCTTTAATGATTGGTCGGCCTGCCCAAGGTCGTCCGTGGATTTTCCAGGAAATCTTACACTATTTGGAAAACGGCACCACTATGCCTGAACTTCCGACGAAGGAAGTAAAGGAGATTTTACTTGGACATGTTCAAGAGCTTCATCTCTTTTATGGTGAGTTTCTTGGCCCCCGCATTGCTCGTAAGCATGTGGGTTGGTATCTGAAAGAACATCAACAAGCTAGTGAGTTTCGCCGTACCTTCAACGCGATAGATGCTGCAAACCAGCAACTGGATGCACTCGAAGGTTACTTTGTACAATTTGTTTCATAAATTACTAGAAGAGCTAGACATAATATGTTCGAACAAAATTTAACTTCTGAACCACTAACAGTATCTACTGTAACGTCACAAGATCAAATCACTCAGAAACCACTACGTGACTCTGTAAAAGCATCTTTGAAAAATTATCTTGCTCAGTTAAATGGCCAGGACGTTGACGACCTGTACGAACTAGTATTGGCTGAAGTTGAACAACCACTACTAGACACCATCATGCAATACACTCGTGGCAACCAAACACGCGCAGCAAATATGATGGGTATCAACCGTGGTACTCTTCGTAAGAAACTAAAAAAATACGGCATGAACTAGAGATTAGTTTATAAACTATTGATTTAAAAGGCCAATAAGATTTATCTTCTTGGCCTTTTATTTATTTTCTGCACGCAGTGAATTCGTACTTTTTTGCTTTTCTGCTCTCTGTATAGCAAATATGTAGCAATTCATACCTCTTAATTCCCTACTCTTCAACCCACCCTATTTTAGCTTAACTAACAGCTACCTATAATTTGATAACCCCGTCAAAACCACATTTAGTCATACATGATTAAATGTGTATAAATTCATCACGCATATTAGAACTATGGCTAAGAAAAACGACGGCATAATCTGGCACCTAATGGACACACCTTGGTGGGTTAGTGTTCTCATTTCAATTATGGGCTATTTTGGACTTTCTTACTTCATTCCAAACCTAATGCTTGGTAAAGATAACATCATCTTTAATGCCATTGCTCCAAACCTTCCAATGATGGCACCCTACTTTGCTTTTTTCTTTCTCATTCCCGCCCCTATCGCATTTTTTAAGCAATGGAGCAGAAAGCAGAGTTATGACAGCACAACACGAAAAATAAAACAGAAGAGCAGCACAGAGCCACTTAGAGATATAAACTGGATTGAGTTTGAAAGCTATGTCGGCGAGTTCTTTAAAAGCCAAGGCTATAAGGTTAAACAGGCTCTCTCTAGCGCACCTGATGGTGGTGTTGATATCTGGCTAACTAAAGATGGTGAACTGAGCCTTGTACAGTGCAAGCACTGGAAAGCGAAAAAGGTTGGGGTTCAAGTTCTAAGAGAAATGTATGGTGTCATGCTAGATAACCAAGCAACACGAATGATCATCGTGACTTCGGGGGATTTCACTAACGAAGCGATAGAGTTTGGAAAGGATAAGCGTTTCTGGCTCGTTAACGGTGGTGAACTGGTCAATATGATAGAAACTGGACGCTACAAGCTAAACAACATTGAAACTAAGCCAAAGCCTCAAGTTAAACCACTGACAAGGCACATGTGTCCTAACTGTCAATCTGAGCTAGTTCTACGAACTGCTAAGCGAGGTGCTAACGCCAATAAGCAATTCTATGGGTGCACCTCATTTCCCAAATGTAAATTTACTAAAAGTATTTAGATTTCGTTCTAGCACATCTTTGGACAACGCCTTTCCCCGACAGTTAGAATCTACCGACTAATTATGTAGGTGTTTTGTCACTCGTTACCATGCTCTGGCGTGGTAATGCATATTAAAGCTAACGAATCTCTCGTAATGAATTGTAAACAAGAACATCAAACTGCATGAGGTTATGTCTGACTGTTCAATTTAAGTTCGGTATTCATTACCACGGAGGACCGTGGTAACGAGGGTTTTAAGTATAAATATACACGCCACCCATTTTTTGAGTGAACTCTTACCAGTGACCAGAATCAGCCGTTTCAATGATATCTTTCGCCACATCATCTAAGCCTTGAATATCCTTGAGTCTGCGTAGTTCTCGCCAAACCGTAACCGAACAACCACCCAACTGTTGAAACTGACGGATACCCCAACAAGCCGCCCAAGCATCCATCCTAGCCGCCGCGTCTAGTGGGTCTTCTCCATAAACTCCAGAATCGAGATCACTACCGTCAATATTCTTAACATTTGTACTAAAATTAGCGAATCTAAAATTAAAAACTATACATATAAGTTTTTAAAAAATCGAAAAAATAAAGAACAGAAATACATTTACATATTAAATTAAAACATAACGTACTATATAAATAAGGTGACATCGATCAAAACCAAAAATGCACACAACTAATTAACAATCACAAAAACCAAATTCATGCCAAACAAATACAAAATAAAACCAATCCCTCCTGTAACTTAAATATACAAACTCAAGGCCTAATATATCTTTAAATTATAACAACTCGTACATAACTGAAGGAAACATACCATGTTAACCATAAGATTATACGGTAAGCGTTTTTTCGATTCTCTCGTAATCAATAACACCATAGGGTTTGAGCCGACAAATAGAAACCCTAGCTGTAAAGTATGTTCTAAATACTATGAATAGAACATTAACTTCAAGGATAATCGTCAATGGTATTAGAAAATCCTCAACCGAAGTTTTAATACCATTCGCTACCATTTACCTCGCTCACACATACGGAAAATCTATAACTGGGTTCATTATAGTTGCCATATTGCTAAGTGGTACCGCATTTAATTTCATTGGTGGGTATTTAATAGAAAAGTATCACATTAAAACGATACTTATTACCACAGAAATTTTTCATATATCATCCCTTTTATTCATGCTCATTTCATCAATTTATGGAAGTCACACACTATTCATTTTTTTCTATTTTGTGAAAAATTTATTTTTTTCGATGATGATCCCTAGTAATGAAGCCATATTAGCCATAAGTTCAGAAAACAAAAGCAAAACATATACATTAAATCAGTGGGTAATCTCTTTTGTTGTCCCAATTTTTTCTATAATTGGAGCGTATTTGTTTGAGGTTAATTTTTCTTGGGTTATATTTATATCGCTAACTCTTTCTATAGCATGCTTAATAATAACATGGTTTTTTTTACCAACTCCAGATGAAAAATATAACCGTGACAAAAACAGTTTCAACATTAATCTAAATTTTAAGTATTTCTCTTTATGGCTACCATTGGTAATGTTAACTAGTATATCTTTTGTTTTTCCAACCTACTTTGCCATATCTTTGTCTAACGTAAGTGATATAGATATAAATGGATTGTTAACTTTTTCTGGCATTGAATTTTTTGGTTTATTACGATTTTTATCTTCGTTGGCTCCTTTTGTTTTTATCCTACTATACCGTAAATGGTTATTTTCGATACAATCTAAACAAAAACTTACCCTCACTTGCGCTTTATGGTGTGGGCTAACGTTATATCTCTATTTTTTTCGGGTGATAATGGTTTGTTAATGATGAGTTTAGTCATCCTATTATCCATATTAAGCGCTATTTATTATCCACCGCTATACGCGAAGCTTATTGACACCATCTCTGATAATAATGGTTTTTTATACTCTATGTCTTCACTAGTCGGTCGTGTTGCCAATATGATTGCTAGCGCTCTACTCATTATAAGTGATAACAGCCTATTAATGTTTTGGTTACTCGTTACATTGTCCATAGCATCTGTACTTTCAATCTACATTGCCGAAAGATCAATCACTGAATAGAAAAACCATGTTTCATATAGCGGAAAAGCCGATAAGACAAACACATTATGGTAATCTTCGATGAGTATCACCGTAGTTAGTTTGTAAAAACATAGTTCCGCGCATCGTGACCACTCATCTCGCCACTTTTTAAGCAAGTGTTCACCATTGCCAGAATGCGCCCCCTGCTGACTTGATGTCCGTAAAACTCTATATTGCCCTGGTGTAGCGTTGCTTTTACACGATCCATTGCAATATGTTCTAAACCATTTCA
>LLEJ01000092.1_pt1 | contig 12786 bp, 11 predicted proteins | sample 595831 | NCBI WGS metagenome assembly LLEJ01 (sample SAMN02919310, study PRJNA255460) | bioreactor metagenome | biome: chemostat; feature: culture 2011_10.1; material: sediment; isolation source: day101 10degC chemostat 2011 inoculated with Wadden Sea sediment taken from... | place: Germany: Bremen... | reverse complement strand
GACATAGATTTTTTTCATTTTACATCTTCTGCCGATGCTACTGAAATAGTCAGCATAGTAGCTGCCAAAATATTGATTATCTTCATTTTACTTCTACCTCAAAAGTTAATATAATAATTATATTATAAATAATATTAAAATAATAAAAAAAGGGATGGAGAATATCCATCCCTTTTATTGATAAGAGTACTTCTTAGTGAAGTTCTCTCCATTTACTAGCTTTCCATAACCATGCAAAGATAGCAAAAATAACTAAGTAAATTAAGAATTTAGGACCTAAAGCTTCTCTTTCAGCTTTTTTAGAATCACCAACTTCTTGCATATAAGTAACTACTTGATCTTCAGCGGCTTTTGTTAAACCAACTCTAGGCATAGCAGTACCCTCTAAATGTTTTTGTGGGTCATTTACAAATTCATGTAAGTAACTTTCACTTCTTGATCTAATGTATTGAGATAAATCTGGAGGTAATTTACCCATGTATGCTTTGATATTTTCAGCAGGAGTTTTTGCTCCCATTGTACCTTTTTGCATATCACCATATTTAATTGCATGACATCTTTGACAAGCATCAGTAAATACTTCTTTATTTGTCATTTCTTTTGGAGCAATTGATTGTAAATATGCAACCATATCAGCAATCTCTTGAGGTTGCATCCAATCGTAATTAGGCATTGGATGAACTGCACCATCTTGGAATTTATGCTCAACTTTTGCAGCTTTTGCAGGGTTTTTGATAAATGATGCTAAGTAATTAGCATCATAAATTTTACCTGAAGAGCTTAAATCTGGTGGAACAACACCGTAAGATGCTGCAGAAGTTGCATCATCCATTAATTGTGGGAAACCTTGTGTTGTGATTGAGTGACAAGCAATACAATTTGCTTGAACTAATGCAGCACCAGCTTCAGCATTTCCTTTTAATTCACCTAATCCATCTACATCTTTAAAAGAGTAGTCTGCAGGTGCCTTAGGAGGATGCATTTCATGATGAGCATAAGGTTCAACTCCCCAGTATGTAATTAGTGTTAAAGCAACTACAACTGCTAAAATCTTTAATTCTCTCATTATGCACCTCTCTTTTTAGCATCAATTTTCGTAAGAATTGGTAATGCTATGAATAGTAAAATAAATACTACTGCAGCAAAGAAACCAACCCATGCATTTGCACCTGTTGGAGGTAATTTACCATATACTGTTAATACAATTAAGTCAACCATTAATACCCAGAACCATGCAAAGAACATAGGTCTTTTGTGTGCAGGTAAAATATCTGGATCTCTATCTAAGAATGGTAATAATAAGAATGCAACGTTTGCGAATCCGAATGCAGCTAAACCAATATCAAATGCTTTAAATCCAGCAATATCAAAGAAGAAACCTCTTAATACTTCATACGACCATAAGAAATACCACTCAGGGTAAATATGTGCAGGAGTAACCATGTTATCAGCAGGGTCGAAGTTAACTGGGTCCATTGCAAAATTATAATGGAAGAATACTAAGTAGAAATAGAAAATTAAGAAAATACCAAGTACTGCAAAATCTTTAGAGATAAATACAGGCCAGAAAGGAATAACTTTTGACTCTTTTTTATTTCCTGCTAAATACTTTTCAGCTTCAGCATCATAATCAATTTCTTCAGAAGTTTGATTATTAACGTGAGGAATTCTTAATGTATAGAAGTGTAATGCAATAATACCTATGATTGAAATAGGTAATAAGAATACATGTAACATGAAGAATCTAGTTAATGTAGCATCAGCAACGTTAAAGTCACCTCTAATCCATACAACTAAAGCATCACCAATAACTGGAATACCACCAAATAGGTTTGTAATAACCATTGCAGCCCAGTAAGACATTTGTCCCCAAGGTAACATATATCCAGAGAACCCAGCAGCTGAGAATGTCATAAATAATAACATACCAGAAATCCAGATCATCTCTCTACCTTTTTTATAAGAACCGTAGTAGATACCTGTAAGCATGTGAATATAAATGATTAAGAATATAACAGATGCTGCAACACCATGCATATGTCTAAATAACCAACCATATGCAACTTCTTGCATAATTGTGTAGTTAACAGAATCAAATGCTAGGTTTATATCTGGCTTGTAGTACATCATTAAGAAAATACCAGTAATAACTAGTATTTTAAATGTTACTGCAAGTAATACACCCATTGCCCATAAAAAGTTAATATCTTTCGGAATCCAATATTCCGTCATCATAACTTTTGTAAAAGTAGTAGTGTTTAACCTTTGGTCAAACCATTCACCAAGTGAATTTGCTTTTTCAATTTTTGCCATTTACTACCCCTTACACTTGAGCTTGTAAGTAAGCATCAAGTTTTTTGTATTCAGGACCTTCTTCACCAAGAACAAGTTCAGTACCTTTTACACTAAATGGAGGTAAATCTAGAGGTCTAGGAGGAGGACCAAATGTTTGTTTCCCACTAGAATTAAACTCACCACCGTGACATGCACATTTCCATGTATCTTTTTTCCATGCAGGAATACATCCTAAGTGAGTACATAATCCAATTGCAACGATAAATCTATCACTTCCCACGATTAGATCTCTTTCTGATTTTTCCATATCTGCTGTTTTCTTAAGAACAAAAATTGGTTTACCTCTCCACATTACTGTAGAAGGCTCACCGGCTTTTAGTCCACTAAGTTCAACATTAGTAAATCCTCCAGCTAATACACTTGGTAATGGATCCCACGCTTGTTTCATACCAACAAGAGAGGCAGCTCCACCTACTGCTGCGACAGCAGCAAATGTAAAACCTAGAAAATCTCGTCTATTTGTGTTGTTAGACATTTAGCTTCCTTATTTTAAAATTAAATCTAGATATTATATTGAGAATTTACTTAAAATGATATGACCTATGTCAAAAAAGGTGTATGTATGGGAGAAGTGTGCTTAATCTACACACTATAATTATAAGCTAAACTTATTAAAGACTTACTAGTCTCTAATAAATTTAACAATTTCGGCTTCAATATCTTCTTTATTTATGATTGAATCATGATTTATTTTTGAACTAAATAATTTTTTTATTGAATCTGGTTGAATTGCATTATACTCTTTTGAAATAGTTTCTAGAGCCTCTTTATCAGAGTATTGTATACTATTTTCATGCAGTGCATTTAGAACTGTAGGAGAAAATTTTGTCCATTCCGCTGTTGAATAAATAACTGTTTTGTAATTTTTTTCTTTTAATTCTTCATAGGCTTTTAAACAAGTTGCAGTATGTGGATCCATTAAGTATCCATCATCTAAAAAGCTTTTTATAATTTTTTCTCCATAGGTATCATCTGAATTTATTGCACTAAAATATTTGTTAAGTTTTGCAGTTTCTTCTTTATTCATAGTAAATATTTTTTTACTATTTAAGTCGTCCATAAATTCTTTAGTTCTTTTGGCACCATATAAAGAATATATAACTCTTTCAATATTAGAAGATTTTAAAATATCCATTGCAGGAGATTTTGTAAGTTTTAAATCTTTATTTCTAATATCATAAATACCTGTTTTAATCCATTCTGTTAAGATATTATTTTCATTTGATGCAACTAAAAGTTTTTCAATAGGTACACCCATATTTTGTGCATAAAACGCACCAAGTACATTTCCAAAGTTTCCAGAAGGAACTACAAGATATATCTTTTCACCTAATGTAATCTCTTCTTGTTTTAAAAGCTCAATATATGACCAAAAATGATAAATGATTTGGAATATTATTCTTCCAAAGTTAACTGAGTTTGCTGCAGATAATTTAATACCATCTCTTTCTAACTCATCTTTGAAAGATTGAGATGCTAAAAGATTTTTAAGTGTAGATTGAGCATCATCAAAGTTTCCATGGATTCCTAATACTTTTAAGTTATCTCCATCTTCACAAACCATTTGAAGTCTTTGCACATCTGATGTTCCTCCATCTGGGTAAAGACAAGCAACTTGAATATTCTCTTTATTTTTAAATGTATTAAGTGCAGCTGGCCCTGTATCTCCAGAGGTTGCAGCTAAAATTAAATATTTTCATCTCTTTTTTTAGCAATTGAAGAAAGAATTGAGCCAAAAGGTTGTAATGCCATATCTTTAAATGCTCTTGTTGGTCCATGATATTGTTCATGCACAAATAAATCATCTTTTACACGTACAACTGGACATGGATTTGAAGCATCATCGAAGTTGTCATAAAGATTTAATGCTTTATTTATTTCATCTTCATCAATATCAATTTCAAATGCTTTTAAAATATCATAAGCTAACTCTTTGTAAGTCTTATTTACATGGTCTTGAATAAAGTTATCATCAAGTTTTGGTAACTCTTTTGGTACATATAGCCCACCAAAAGATGCACTAGGATTTAAAATTGCATGAGAAAAAGTTGCCTCAACTGGCTTGATTCCATCGTTTCCTCTAGTTTCAATAAAATTCATTATATTTCCTTACCCTTCATCATTTAATAATTTTTCCATATCAATCCCATTGTTAGGATTGTCTCTTCTTAAGAATTGAGTTCCTATACCATCACTAGTAAATAACTCTAATAAAATAGAGTGTTCAACTCTTCCATCAATAATATGTGCTTTATTTACACCATTATGAATAGCTTCTATACATGAATCAACTTTAGGAATCATACCTCCTGCAATTGTTTCATCATTTTTATACTCTTCTACTTCATTTTTATCTAAAGAAGTTAAAAGAGTACCCTCTTTATTTAATACTCCAACAGTATCTGTTAAGAAAAGTACTTTTTGTGCATTTAATGCACTTGCGATTCTTGAAGCTGCAACATCAGCATTAATATTAAATCCTGGATGGTTTGGTTCTGCACTATCTGCAATTGGAGCAATAACAGGAATAAAACCTTGGTCTAGTAAGTTGTTTATCATATCTGCATTTACATCAGTAACTACGCCTGTATATCCAAATTTCCCATCTTCTTTTGGAACAGCTTTAATAATTGCAGAGTCTTTCCCTGAAATACCGATTGCTTTTGCTCCATGATGATTTAATAAAGAAGTGATGTTTTTATTAATCTCGCCACTTAATACCATCTCTACTACTCTCATAGTATCTTTTGATGTAACTCGGTGACCATTTATAAATTCTGATTTAATCTCAAGTTTTTCAAGTAATTCTGAAATTCTAGCACCTCCACCATGAACGATAACAGGTTTAATACCTACTAGTGAAAGTAAAACTATATCTTCTGCAAACTTCTCTTGAAGCTCTGGACTTGTTTGTGCTGAACCGCCATATTTAATAACAATAGTTTTACTACTAAACTTTTTTATATATGGAATTGCATCAAGTAGGGTTTGTACTTTATGTTGTTTTTTTTGCATAGGTTTTCGGCCTTTTTTTAGTATCCATTTTTCTATAAGTTCGGCATTATACTGGAAATTAGCTTATTTATTAAATAACTGTTTATAAAGGTGTAATAAGTAGGAAGTTTTTTAGGGAGGAGTGAAGTTAATTATACATTAACTTCTAATAATTTTCTTTCTGTTCCTCATCTTTTAAAAGATCTTTTGAAAATACAATACTTTTATTTCTACCCGTATCTTTAGCTTCATATAAAGCCATATCTGCATATTTTAAACATTGCCAAAAATTATCCGTATGAGTAGGGAAAATTGAAGCTCCAATACTAATTGTTTTAGTAAAAGATGTTGATCCTACAGGAATTTCTTTTTTTGAGAAAGCAATTCTAATTTTTTCAGCAATTTCAAATATATAATTTTCGTCACAATTGTAAAGTAGAATAATAAATTCTTCTCCACCAAATCTTACAACAATATCGGATTCTCGCGAGTTTTCAGTTAATGTTTGTGCAATAATCTTAATTGCCTCATCTCCCACATCATGACCATAAGTATCATTAATCATTTTAAAGAAGTCAATATCCGCCATCAAAATACCATAAGGTATATTAGTACGTTTAACTTGCGAAATAATTGTTTTAACTGATTCTTCTAAATATTTTCTATTAAATAATCCTGTCAAAGGATCAGTTCTAGCTGTACGTTCAAGAATATGCATAAGTTTTTTACTAACAATTTCTGGTTTTGCAGTATCAATATAATCTTGAATTGATGGTAGTATATTACGTACTCTATTATGTTCTTCTTCTGAATCTGAGATTATTGAGACAATAAAATCTAAGTCATTTGAAATAGAATATGGAATACAAATATAAAAACTATTTAGTTCATCATTAAATTTATTACACATATTATTAAATTGGCAAGAATCAACAATAGTATTTGTTCTATCTGCTCTACAACCTTCTTGTGCTTGGCAGTGAATTTCTTTTTCCATATAAACCACATTTACGTCTTTATGAGTGGTATCAGCTTCAACAAAATTAAAATCAGAAAGTCCAAACTTTTCTCGAAAGACAGTAGCTAGTCTATTATAAACTTCTTCTATATCCTCATCATGTTCAATAGTTTTTCTAAATCTATATATATCTGCGAGACGATTAACCGTACTTTTTACATCTATAAGAGGATCAATCTTTTTTTGTTTTTGATGAACTAAAAAGACATTTATTTTTTGTTCGATATCATCTAACGTAGTTTGTAGTTTTTCTAATAATCCATCAATCCAACTTGCAACTGTGTCACTCTCTTTACCTTTTGTTATACCAATTCTATCTGAGTAATCTCCTATTTGTGCTTTTTTCATCACACGGTTAATTGCTACAAAAAGAGTTAAAAATGGAGAAATAAGTTTATTTACAAAAATAAGAATGAAAATAATTAAAACTAATGCAATAAGAATTGTATTAAATATTGTTTTCATACCTGCTTCTTTTATATCATCAATTGACATAGTAATTGTAATTGCCCCTAATGTATCACCTTGTTTTGCAGTAGTATGACATGAAAGACAATCAATAGTCCCATCAGCAGTTCCTATATATGGAATAGTAATTCTATATGAACTTTTTCCAAAAATTCTTTCTTCGACTACTGATTGTTCTACACCTTTGTGTAAAACCTCTTCATCAACTTTATCTCTAGCAACTTCATTGTTATTTCCTTCTCCAAACTGTTCAATAACAGCAGGCGCACGTGAGAGCCAAATTTCGTCAATATTTTCGAGTTTTGAAATTTGATTTAGAAATAATTCACGATTATCTATAACTCCATTTACCATATGTGATGTTAGACTATGTTTAACAGTTTGTGCAATAGCTTTAGCTTTATTTTCGACACTATTTAAACCATAGTCTCGAAAATTCATAATAATATTTACAATTAAAATAATAAATATAACTGACATTACAAAAAAAAGTGAAAGTGAGATTTTACGTTTAGAGTCCATTTTCATACCTTGGGAAAAAAAGAATTTTATCATTTCTTAACTTAAATAATTTAATTAAATTAATTAATAATCTAAATATAAGAAAGATAGTAATTTTTAAATACTTAATCCTATTTATTGTACAATCCAATCTATGAAGAATTATTTAGCATATAAAGCCAGTGCAGGAAGTGGTAAGACTTTTGCATTGACTGTACGATATATTACATTACTATTATTAGGTGCAAAGGTAAAAGAGATATTAACTCTAACATTTACAAATAAAGCCGCAAATGAGATGAGTGAAAGAATATATCAGACTTTATTAAACCTTGGAAATGATGAAGCTTACTTATCTGCAATCTGTGAACAATCAAATTTAACAAAAGAACAAATTTTATCAAAAAAAGAGTTTTTAGTTGAAGAGTTTACGAATTCTGCTTTATCAATTTTTACAATAGATAAATTTGTAAATAAAATTTTAAGGGAATTTTGTGGGTATATTGGAATAAGTGATGACTTTGAGATTAAAGAAGATGATGTTGAAGTATTAAGTAGTAAGTTCCTTCAATCATTGGATATAAACAATTTTGATAAATTGATTGATTTTTCATTATTTGAGAAAAAAAAGTATTCATCTCTTTTTGATATATTTAAAAACTTACTTGAAAAAAATGAAGAAGTAAAAATTTTAAATATTGATGCTAGCTTAATAACTTTACAAAAACAAGAGGCTTTGAATGAAGCTTATAAAATAAAAGAGTTTATTTTAAACTCTCCTGTAGCATCAGATGCTGCAAAAAAAGCAGTTGATTTTGACTCTTTTGATTCTCTTTTAGAGAAAGGAAAAACTTGGCTTACAAAAGATTGTGCAGCTGATTTTAGAACTTTTAAAAAATGCTCTAATGAATTATTGGAAAGTTATTTCTCAAAATTAAAACAAGAGGTATCTGTTTATTATAAAATTAGGTCTGGTTTTAGTTTAAGTAGACTATTTGAACTATATAAACTTTTTAAAGATTACAAAATAAAATATAACAAGTCGAAAAATTCTTTACATTTTGATGATATCTCAAATCTTACATATGAATTATTATCTTCAAAAATTGATAAAGATTTTTTATACTTTAGACTAGATTCAAAGTTTTCACATATTTTAATTGATGAATTTCAAGATACTTCATTGCTTCAATATAAAATTTTAGAGCCTTTGATTGAAGAGATTCTTTCCGGTGGACAAGAAAAATTTAAAACTTTTTTCTATGTTGGAGATACTAAGCAATCAATTTATAGATTTAGAGGTGGGAAAAGAGAACTCTTTGATTATGTATTAAAAACAAATTCTAATGTAGAAGTAGAGATTTTAAATACAAACTATAGGTCTTGTGAAGCTATAGTAAATTTTGTAAATAACTCTTTTAATAAATTACCTACATATGAATATTATGACCAGTTTGCAATTCATAAAAATGGTTTTGTACAAGTTATTGAAGATGAAGCTTTATTAGAAGATGATAAGTATAAAAATATTGCAAAGGAAATATCAAACCTAATGCAAAATGGTGTAAATAGTAATGATATTGCAATTTTAACTTATACAAATAATGATGTGCTAAATTTATACTCATATTTAAAGAAAATGTTTCCAAGTTTAAAAATAACAACTGAAATGACATCTAAACTTATAAATCAAGAAAATGTAAAAGCTGTAATAAACGCAATCAAGTTTTTATATTTTGAGGAAAACATATATAAAGAAAATGTAAATGCAATCATAGGAAAGCAACCTGCACATGATTTAATATTAGATGTTGATATAGAAAAACTTAGTATTCAAGATATAATTTATAAAATAGCAATAGACCTAAGTATTATTGATGATAATGTAGTAAAATTAATTGAACTTTGTTCTTCTTATAAAAATATTGTAGATTTTGTATATGAAATAGATAAATTAGATGCTTCAATGCAAAACTCTGAGCAGTTAGGATTACAAATTTTAACAATCTTTAAATCTAAAGGTTTAGAGTTTCATACTGTATTGTTACTTGATAGAATAAAACAAAAAAACAGTGATAGAAGTTCTTTACTGTTTGAGTACGATGATGTTCACTTAAAAAACATTTATTATAAAATTTCAAATTTAGAAAACTATAATGAAGATTATAAGAAAGCTTTGGAAAAAGAAAAGAATTTAACTTTAGAAGATGAGTTAAATATTTTATATGTTGCTATGACAAGAGCTAGAAACAATATGGTTATTTTCAAAAAAACTGAAAAATCTGTTTTTGATAAATTGGCTTTAAAAAAAGAGACCATTGGAAATATTGTAATTAGTGAAAATAAAAGTAAGAATTATGAAAAAGTTGAGAAAGTTATTTATAATCCATTGGTTTTAGGTGTTCAAGAAAAACCAATTTCAAAAATGAAAGATGGAGAAGATTATACTTTACATGCTAAATACTTTGGTATTGCAACACACTATAGTTTAGAGATGATGAATATCTTTAATCACGAGTCTTTATCTTATGCAATTAATTTAGCAAGAAATAGATACTCAAGTTATTTAAGTAAGGATGATTTTTTAAAGATTGAAAATAGAATATCTAAATTACTTAATAATAATGAATTTAAATCATTTGTCAGCGATTGTGAAATTTCAAAAGAACAAGCTTTAATTTATAAAAATGAATTAAAGATTATTGATTTATTAGTTAAAAAAGATGAAAAACTTTATATATTTGATTATAAAACAACAAAAGATGAGCTAGAAGAACATGTATTTCAAGTAAGTCATTATAAAAAAGCAATCAAAGAGATATTTGCTACGAATGAAGTTTATTCTTACATAATTTATTTAAAAGATGATGAGGTGAAATTAAAAACCGTCTAGACAAAAATATCTTATTGAAGCAAAGCCATAGGCTCTAGTTTTAGAAATTTGAGCTATATGTGCTTCATCTATTATTCCACCTAGCGCAATAATATCTAAATCCTCATAGACTCTTATTGTTTCTCTTAGTTTTGCCATACCTTTGGCTTCACCTTTTTTAGGAGAGTGAAAAATAGGAGAATACGTAATTGCATTTATATGTTGTTTCTGTGCATTTTCTATATCTTTATAATTGTGGCAAGAAATTATTGTATAAAGATCTAAATCTTTAGCTTTTTGTATTTTGTTAAATTGTGTAGATGTAAGATGTACACCTGTAGCTTTTAATTTTTTTGCAAGTTTATAATTTTCATTTATTAATATTTTATCAATGTTAAACTCTTTACAAATTTTTACAAAGACTTTTGCAAGTTCTTTAAAGTTTTCAGAAGTCTTATCCCTAAAGCAAGCTATATCAACTTTTTTAACTTCTAATACTCTTCTTAACTTTTTTTCAAATGTTACCACATCGTTTGAGTAATATAGAGGATCGGTTATTAGATAACTAATCAGATTTTCTCGTATTATTTTTAATCCTTTACAATCTCTTTATATAAGAATTCTATAATAGTTTATATTAAAATAAAGGGTATATTATGAGACTAATTTTTTTAATTTTGATATCTTTATCTTTAGCATTTTCATATGATACTACTGATAATAGAGGATATAGTCTTAAGTTTAAAACATTAAGTTGGAATACAAACTGGAATAAACATACAATTTCTTATGATGAATTATTAAGTGGAGGCCCCGCTCGTGATGGAATTCCCCCAATTGATAATCCAAAATTTATTTCAGTTGAAAAAGCAAAAAATTGGATAGAGGATAAAGAACCTGTAATTTTTTTAGAAATAGATAAAAAAGTAAAAGCTTATCCTATCTCTGTATTAATGTGGCATGAAATTGTAAATGATACATTAGCAGATAAAAAAATATCAGTAACTTTTTGTCCATTATGTAATTCTGCAATTGTATTTGATAGAGTTTTAGATGGTGTTGAGTATGATTTTGGAACATCTGGACTTTTAAGAAATTCAGATTTAGTAATGTATGATAGACAAACAGAATCTCTATGGCAACAATTTACTGGAGAAGGTATTGTTGGTGAAATGGTTGAAAAACAATTAAAATTTTACCTTCATCTTTAGTAAGTTTTAAAGATGTATATACAAACTTCCCAAATGCTCAAATCCTTTCAAAAGATACAGGATTTAACAGAGACTATGGGCGAAACCCATACTCTGGATATGATGATATAAATCAAACACCATTTCTTTTTGATAAAAAAAGTGATGATAGATTAAGACCTATGCAGAAAGTTTTAACACTTTCTTTAAAAGGAATTGATAAAGCATATACTTATGATGTTTTAAAAAAGAATATTGTTTATAATGATAAAGATTTAGATTTGGTATTATTTTATAAGAAAGGTACTAATGCAGCATTAGATAGAAGCTTAATTAAATATTCAAAAGATGATGGTTCATATACTGTATACAGTAATTTATTAGATGGTAAAAAGTTAGATTTTTTTCATAAAGATGGAAAGTTTATGGATAAAGATACAAATTCAACTTGGAATATTTTTGGACAAGCAATTACTGGCAAATTAAAAGGTAAACAATTAGAACCAATTGTTCATGCGGATCATTTTTGGTTTTCTTGGGCAGTTTTTAAACCAAAAACTTTAATTTATAAATAACGTATAAATTTAGACATAAAAAAAGGGAAGAAGTTTTACTTCTTCCCTTTTTATTTATTAAGTGATTACTCAGCTTAGAATAAAGATATTTAGTCTCTATTAATGATCTTCCTCTGCCATCATAACAGAACCCGCAATATATACGTATGTTAAGATTGCAAAAATAAACGCTTGTAAGAAACCAAACGCTGTTAATAAGAAGAAACCAGGAAGAGGTAATAACCAAGGTACTAACATTAAAAGTACCATTAGGAACATATCATCTCCTCTAATTGAACCAAAAAGTCTGAATGATAATGAAATAATTCTAGAAATATGAGAAATAATTTCAATTGGGAACATTAATGGTGCAAGTATAGGCATAGGACCCATAAAGTGCTTAAAGTAGTTAACGAAACCATTTATTTTGATACCTACATAGTTATAATATACAAAAACAATAAGTGCTAAACTTAGTGTAAAGTTGATATTACTTGTTGGTGCTTCAAAACCTGGAATAACTCCAATCATATTACTTACAAAAATGATGATTGCTAAAGAACCAATTAATGGTAAATATCTTCTAGCATTTGTTTCACCCATTGTATCTGCACCCATTGCTACGATTCCACCAATAAATGCTTCCATAGCATTTTGTGAACCAGTTGGTACTAGTTGCATTTTCTTTGTAGCAGATCTTGCTAATAATAATACTATTCCTACCACTAAAACAAAGTGTGATAATATAATCCATTCTTGACCGTGACCACCGATGGCACCTAAGAATGTAAACAATCTTCCTTCCATTTTCTTCCTTTTATGTTCTTTCTTTGA
>LLEJ01000091.1_pt1 | contig 12829 bp, 16 predicted proteins | sample 595831 | NCBI WGS metagenome assembly LLEJ01 (sample SAMN02919310, study PRJNA255460) | bioreactor metagenome | biome: chemostat; feature: culture 2011_10.1; material: sediment; isolation source: day101 10degC chemostat 2011 inoculated with Wadden Sea sediment taken from... | place: Germany: Bremen... | reverse complement strand
AAATATTAAAAATTGCAGGGAAAAGATACTCTACTATTCAAATAGAAAATATATTGGAAGAGCAAGAACACATAAATAAAGCCTTGGTTTTTGTAAAAATAGATAAAAATTCTTTACGAGATGAAATTTTAGATATAACTTTAGAAACAAAAAAAGATTTTAAATCAAAAGAAATTAAAAAGATTTTACAGAATAACCTATCTAATCTAAAATTTCCAATAGCTTTAAAGTGTATAGAAGAAATCCCTATTTCATGTATAGGGAAAAAACTCCGGATTAATTAATCCAGAGTTTATTTTTTATAGACCTGATAACTCAACTTGAATTGCATTATCAAAATTTTGAATCCATCCATTGTAATTACTATGGATAAGTCCTTTTTCTCGATCATAATTTAAATTTATACTTTTTTTATAGTTAATTGAATATCCATCTTTACCATATGGAATTTCAACTAAAGCCATATGCTTTCTTAAATTTAATTTTGCTTCTGCTAAACCTGGTTTAACTTTTTTAACAATCCAACCTAGTCCTACACCAGCTCTCTTAATTGCACCATAAACTTGTTCATCTGAAACTTTTTTTTCTGTTTCTACAGGGTTATTAGAAACATTATAAATAGCTGCTGTTCTACAACCTGTTAAAACAAATACACTTAATAAGGCAAAAATACCATACTTAACAAATTTTTTCATCTTTACTCCGTCTTTTATATTTGAAAAAATTATATCTGAATTATAATTATAATTATTTTAAGAAAATTAAATTTTTATACCTATTGTCGTATACGGATTATATAAAACATTCGCACCACTCTGAATCTTAACATTTCTTCTTTGTGTATAATCAACATCATAATTTCCACCAGAATCTAATGAAAACTGAGCACAAATAACTGCTGCTTTTTCAATAACACTATCGGGGATGGTCTTTTTAGAGTTTTGCACAATTACGTGAGAAGAAGGTCTATCTTTTAAATGAAACCAAAAATCACTTGCTTTTGAATTTTTCAATAAATAAATATTTTCTCTTTCACTTGTTCCTAACATAATTTTGTATCCTTCAAAGAAGAAACTTTCATATTGTTGAGATTTTTTTGTTTTTGTTTGATTCTTTTGTTTTTTTGGATATAAAAATTCCATTTCATCTATTGAATTAGAATTCTCTAAATTAACTACCATTCTTTTTAAAAACTCTAATTTTTCTTCAAGATTATCTTTTTCAATTTTTATATTTGTTGCTTTATGTTTTGCTTTTTTTGCCCTTTTAAATAAATCATTTGAATAAGTGGATGCAGACATTTCAGAGTTTAATTCTAATTCTATCTCTTTCCCTTCATAGTTAAAAGTTGTAAAAGACTTTTGATATGGTTTAATTAAATGAATACTTCCTAAAATCAAATTTGCTTTTTCATATAAGCGATTTGATTCTTCTTCTAATTCTTCTTTTTTGGGTAATAAAGATATCGTTTTATCTAGCTTCTTTAGTTTTTTAGTTACTTGTGTAATTTTTTGTTTTTTGTAGTTTTCAATATTTTTAGCTTCTATATCATTATACACTTTGTATAAATATTTTTCTATATCCTCAACTTTTTCAATTTTTGGAATAAAATTTTGTTTTGGGACTTCATCAAGTTTAACACCAACTTTTACTATTCTACTAGAAGAAAATTCATCAATATGCCTTAGAGCTTCAAGAACCACACGGTTTTCATCTAATATGACTATATTAGTATGTTTTCCTGTAAATTCTAACTGTAGTGTTGTGATAAGCTTTTTATATGATGAGGAAGAGTTTACTTTTATATTGATAATTTTATCATCATTGTATAACTCAATATTTTCAATTTTAGAATTATAGAACCTTTTTTGTAAAACTACATCAAAAGGAGCATTAAAATCCTTCTTTGCTCGCACTTCTAATTCTCTTTTAAAGATAGAACTATTTCCCTTTGAAAGATCAAAGTATAAGCTATTCTTATTATTAAATTCTATTATAATTATATTATTATCAATTCTCTTTATAAGCTTGATATTATGGGCTTTTTCTGAAAGATACCCAACAACTTCTTTTAACAAATAGTACTTCACGATTAATTCACTTTTTCTTATTAAACTATAAGAGTTTTTTTATTTAAATTTGATACAATTATATCAGAATTAAAAATTATGGAGAAGAAGAATGACAAAATTATTAAAAATAGCATTGGCTGGTGCATTATTATTAGGTGTTGCTAGTACAACTGCAAGTGCAGATGTTGTAAAAGGTCAAAAACTTTTTATTAAAAAATATAAAAAAGCTTGTGGATTCAATGGAGCAAAATTTGCATCTAAGCATTCTCAAGATGAGTGGACTGAAATTAGTGAGTCTGGAAAATTCAAAGAAGAATTTATGAAGATTTGTCCAGAAGTTAAAGAAGGTGACTTAAAAGATAAATATATGCCACATATTATTGACTTCTCAATTGAATATGCAAATGATTCAGGAAATGTTCCTTCTTGTTAATCTAAATATTTAAAACATCAAAAAGGTAATAAGATTTTCTTATTACCTTTTTTTATTTAGTATTATTAGATTTAATAATATTAAACTTCTATAAATAACTTTCATAAAACTATTATAAGCCCTACTTGTATTTATTATTATAAATGATTATTCATACTTAATATTAGCTTAAATAAATTTATTATAAAATAATTTAATCTTATAATACACAAAGGAAAGAAAATGAAAAAGTCAATAATTGCATTAACTGCAATTGCGGCATTGTCTACTTCTAGTTTCGCAGCGAAGGTGACACATTCAGATATGATGGAGCAAATTGAGGCTTTAAAAGCTCAACTTTCTGCATTAGAAAACAAACTAAACTCCACAGAATCAACTTCTAGTGCAAATAAAATATCATTAGAAAAAATGATGGGAAATACATCAAGTACAACTAGTGATGCAAGATTCAAGAAATTAGAAAAAAAGTTAATAGAATTGGTAAAAAAGCAAATCTTGCTAAAGCTCAAAGTGCAGGAGATAATCTAAAATGGAATGTTGATTTTAGAACACAAATTGATGCTCTTGAATATAAACTTGGAAATGGTAAAAAAGTTAAAAACTCTTCTTTATTAACTAACAGACTTCAATTAGGTATGAAATATGCTGCTGATGAAAATTCTATTTTCTATGGTACTTTAGCTTATAACAAAGTATTTGGTGACAACAGAGCAGATATAACTGAAGCTGGAGGAACTGGAAACAACGCTCAGTTTGATTGGGTAACAAACGAATCTGCATCAAATGACAATTCACTAAAAGTAAAAGAAGCTTACTGGTTATATAGAAATGATTCATTATTTGGAAATGAAGATATTGCGTGGACTGCTTCTGTAGGAAGACGTCCATCTACTGATGGTTTAGGTATTAATTTAAGAGTTGACCAACAAAGAAAATCTGCTCTATCACATACTGTAAATGTGGAGTTTGATGGGGCAAGTGCAAGATTTGATTTAGATAAACTTACTGGAGTAGAAGGTATGTGGGTTAAGTTTTGTGGAGGTCGAGGTCTTACAAATGCAAAACTTAGATTCTCTTCAGACGGTTTAGATTATATAGAAGATGAAGATACAACAGAAAATGTTGATATGGCAGGTGTAATATTTGTACCATATGATAATGGACAGTATTCAGTTCATATGAACTATGCACAAGCATGGAATCTAATTGGTAATAAAAACAGAGATGGTGACCCTTCAACAGCAGATGAAAATGGTAAATTTTACGAATTTGGAGATATTCAGTTTTTCACTGCAATGTTTAAAGCTGATGGTATAGGAGATGGTATCTCTGATTTCTTAGATGAATCAATTTTCTTTGCATCATATGCAATGAGTAAAACAGACCCAAATAAAAATGAATCAATGTTAGGCTCAACTGATTCTGAAACTGGTCATTCTTATTGGATTGGATTAAATATGCCTGATGGATTCTCAGATGATGGAAGATTTGGGATTGAATGGAATAAAGGTTCTAAATACTGGAGATCAATAAGTTATGGTGAAGATTCTGCAATTGGTTCAAAAATTGCTGCACGTGGCACAGCATGGGAGGTTTACTATAACAAGCCTCTTACAAAAGCTTTATCTACTTCATTTAGATTTACAAAAATTGATTATGACTATACAGGAAGTAATGGATTTTTTGGAGATTATGGAACACCAATGGATTTCTCAAATCCAAATGCCTCAAATGCAGTTGAAGAAGCTCAAAATATCACAGCATATATGAGATATAGATTTTAATAAAAAATAAAAAGAGGAATTCCTCTTTTTATTTAAATGATACTCTATCTAATTTGTAAATTATTTTTTCTGCAATTTCAATCATCGAAATATTTAGTTTTTTAAACTCTTCATCTTTTATATTAACTAACAATTTATCATAAACATTTGCATATGGATAAATTGTAAAATAGATATATTCTTTTGATTTACTCTCTTTATCTAACTCTTTAAACCAAACAGCAAGAAGTGAGAAATAAAGCATTGCAGGATTAAAAACTTTTCCTGTATTTTCATTTTGTTCAAACTCTCTTGTCAACTCTTTATTTATAAAATTATATGCTTCTAAAACTGCTTTAATTCTATAATGTTTTCTATTTTGCATATAGTAATCATTTGGAAAAGTTACGTTTTTCATTTGCTTATACATTGCATTTGATATTTCATCAATATAATTATTCGTTTGTTCATCCACATCAAATAATTTATCTTCTTTATCTATGTACGATGCAATCAAATCTTTACAAAAAAGTAATAAGGCTTCTGTTTTTATTTTTGATAAGTTTAAAATCATTACCCATTTTAACAAAATTAAATTAAAAAATAACACTTAACCTTAAATTTAAGTGCATTTGCGATAAAATAAATGAATTTTTTTAAAAAACTTATACTATAAAGGAAATTATTGGAACCAATTGGTGTATTAAATGATGGTCAACTATACGACCTTCAGACTGCTGAAGCTTTAGACATCCAAGGTGATGTTGTAAAAGCTGATAATTCGCCTGAGTCTCTAGAAATACTTAGACACTCATGTGCTCACATGATGGCACAAGCTATTAAAGAGTTATATCCAGATGCAAAATTCTTCGTAGGACCTGTGATAACAGAAGGTTTCTACTATGATTTCAAAGTAGAAGCAAAAATCTCAGATGAAGATTTACCTACTATTGAAAAGAAAATGAAAGAGATAGCTAATAGGAAACTTCCTATTGAAAGATATGAAACTACAAGAGCTGAAATCTTAGAAAAATTTGCAAATGATGAATTAAAACAAGCTGTTTTAAAAAATATTACCGATGATACATTAACTATGTATAAGCAAGGTGACTTCGAAGATTTATGTAGAGGGCCACACTTACCAAATACTAGAATGATTAGAGCATTTAAACTAATAAGAGTTGCGGGAGCATATCTTGGTGGTGATGAAGAAAATGAAATGATTACTAGAATTTACGGTATCGCATTCTTTGATAAAAAAGAATTAAATGATTACGTAAGAATGATTGAAGAAGCTAAAAAAAGAGACCATAGAAAACTTGGTACTGAATTAGAGTTATTCGCATTTAATGAAGATATTGGAGCTGGACTTCCATTATGGCTTCCAAATGGTGCAAGACTTAGAGGTAAACTAGAAAGACTTCTATACAAAGCGCATAGAGTTAGAGGTTATGAACCTGTTCGTGGACCAGAGATTTTAAAAGCAAACCAATGGGTTAAATCAGGTCACTATGCAAACTATAAAGAGAATATGTACTTCACTACTATTGATGAACAGGAATATGGTATCAAACCTATGAACTGTGTTGGTCATATTCAAATCTTTAAAAATGATTTAGTTTCATACAAAGATTTACCTATAAAATTCTTTGAATATGGTGTTGTTCATAGACATGAGCTAAGTGGAGCAATGCACGGATTATTTAGAGTAAGAGAGTTTACTCAAGATGATGCACATATCTTCTGTTTACCTTCACAAGTTAAAGATGAAATCATTGATGTTTTAGAATTTGTTGACTCACTTATGAAAGTTTTTGATTTCAAATACGAAATGGAAGTTTCAACAAGGCCTAAAAAAGCAATTGGTTCTGATGAATTCTGGGAAACAACAACAAAAGGTATCATGGATGCACTTGATTCTGAAAACTTACCTTATGGTATTGATGAAGGTGGAGGAGCATTTTATGGTCCAAAAATTGATATTAAAATTCTAGATGCTATTGGAAGAAAATGGCAGTGTGGTACTATTCAAGTTGATATGAATCTGCCTACATCATTTGAAATGGAATATATCAATGCAGAAGGAAATAAAGAACAACCAGTTATGATTCATAGAGCAATTCTTGGTTCTTTTGAAAGATTCATTGGAATCTTAACTGAACACTGTGCTGGTGAGTTTCCATTTGTAATTGCACCAACACAAGTTATTTTTGTACCAATTGCTGAGCCTCATGTAGCATATGCAAAAGAGTTACAAAAAGAGCTTTTATATGAAGAAATGGATTCAAAAATCTTTGATATGAATGAGTCATTAAACAAAAGAATTAGAATGGCTGAAAAACAGAGAGTACCAATGATTGTTGTTGTTGGTGATGAAGAAGTTGCAAATCAGACAATTGCACTAAGAGATAGAAGAAAAAGAGAACAATCAAATATGAGTAAAGAAGAATTCTTTGCACTATTAAATACAATACAAAAAGGGAGTAAAATTTGAGTAGACAAAATAAAAAAGACGAAGTGATAATGAATGAGAGCATCAATGCTAGAGAAGTAAGATGTATGGGTGACGACGGAACTAATTATGGAATTATTCCAACAAGAGATGCTCAACAAACTGCAGATGATTTAGGATTAGATTTAGTTCTTATTGCTCCAGATGGAAAACCTCCTGTTGCAAAAATTATGGATTATGGTAAATTTAGATACCAACAAGAGAAAAAGAAAAAAGAAGCAAAGAAAAACAAAAAGTTATTGTTGTAAAGAAGTAAAATTCTCTGTTAAAATTGCAGACAATGATATTAATTATAAAGTAAAACATGCTATTGAATTCCTTGAAAAAGGGTACCACGTAAAATGTAGAGTATTCTTAAAAGGTAGAGAAATGGCACATCCAGAAGCTGGAGCTGCTGTACTTAACAGAGTTTGGCCGATGCTAGAAGAATATGGAGTAAAAGAAGCGGACCCAAAACAAGAGGGACGTTTTGTAAATATGTACGTTTTCCCAAAAAACGAACACCATAAAAACTAATATAAAAAAGAAAAAGAGACTCTACTCTCTCTTTTTCTGCTCCTAATTCTTATTTAATCATACTTAAAGCTAAATTTAAGTAAAATCTCAAACTTTTTCACATTATTGAAAATGCAAATTTATTAGAAAGGACTCCACGATGCCAAAGATGAAATCAGTAAGTGGTGCTTTAAAAAGATTTAAAGTAAAGAAAAACGGTTCTATTAAAAGAGGATCTGCTTTCAGAAGCCACATCTTAACTAAGATGACTCAGAAGAGTAAAAGAGGTCTTAGAGGACCTAAAACTGTTGCAGAAGTTGATTCTACAAGAGTAAAAAGAATGTTATGTTTAGCATAATTAACTAAATTTAGTTAATTATATTGTCCCTCCACAATTATGTGGACAAGTTCGATTATATAAAATCGACACCTATTTAAAAGATATGGTAAAGAAAGGAAAGATATGCCTAGAGTAAAAACTGGTGTAGTTAGAAGAAGAAGACATAAGAAAGTTTTAAAAGCTGCTAGAGGATTTTTTAGTGGTAGAAGAAAACATTTCAGAAAAGCGAAAGAGCAATTAGAACACTCTTTAGTATACGCATACAGAGATAGAAGACAGAAAAAAAGAGATATTAGAAAACTTTGGATCATCAGAATCAATGCTGCTTGTAGATTAAATGATATCAACTATTCTAGATTCATGAACGGTATGAAATTAGCGAACATTGAATTAGATAGAAAAATTTTAGCTGATATGGCTATGAACGATTCAGAAGCATTTGCATCGTTAGTTGTAAAAGCAAAAGAAGCATTAGCAGCATAATTTTAATAAATTTGCTAAATAATAAAAAGGGGAAGAATTAATTTTCTTCCCCTTTTTTTATGCCTATAAATGTCCTGTTTTAACCCAAATAATGGTTTCTTCTTCTACATAAGGAAAATGCTCACTTAAGTGAGGACTCCTCAACCAATGCCCTTGGGGATATTTTCCATGTTCATCCATAAAGATTCCTTTTAATACAAATATTTCTTCACCACCCCAATGTTTATGAGGAATAAATCTTTCATTTTTAGGCCATTTAACTAAGGCTGTTTGTTCATGTAATGGCATAACTTCTAGATTTCCTTGTCCTGGTAACCATTGTGATGATTCTGTATCTATAATTACTTCTTGTTCATCTTCAAAATAATTTATTTTTCTAAAGATTGTACATCCGTTAGTTATTTTAACTAATGATTCATCTTCTTTTGGTAAACGAAGATAGGTACCATTGGTAAATTCTCCAAACTCATTGATGTATATACCTTCTAAAACAAATATTTCTACGCTATTTATCTTTGGTTTTTCATTTAAGATACCATTCTTTTCTATTTTTATTAAAGCTGTTTCTTCTTCTACTTTTAAAGACAGTAGTTTTTTGAAAACATTTTTATATTTTGTTTCTTTCCATTCAAGACTTTTAGTATCAGTAGAAACTCTTTTTTCATAATCACTATTCATATTGACTCTCATTCGTTTTAAAATACATTTATATTTTCTTATTATAGCTTCTAAAAATTAATTTCGTCCAGCAATAACTCCACCATCAACATCCCAAATTGCACCTGTAACCCATGATGTTTCATCTGATAATAAAAAATCTATTGATGAAGCAACATCATCAACTTGACCTACTCTTCCAATAGGATGAAAATCATTAAAACCTTGTAATGCATTATGAATTTCACTAGGTTCAATAAATGCACCATAAATTGGAGTTTCAACAACTGCAGGAGATACAGCATTTACACGTATATTGTATTCAGCTAATTCCATCGCCATATGTTGAGTTAAAGAATGTAATCCTGCTTTTGCCATAGAATATGAAGAAGATGGTGTAGCTTTTATAGCTTGTTTAGCCCACATAGAACCAATATGTACAATATTTCCTCCATCATATTTTTTCATATTTGAAGCAACTGCTTGAGATATAAAAAAGATTGCTTTATTAATATCCATATAGGCATCATAATCACTATTATCTTGGTCTAAAAATCCTTTTGGATTAAAATATCCTGCTGCATTTACTAAATACTTAATATGTGATTGAGTACTTTTAATCACTTCTATTAAACTATTCAAACAATCCTTATCATATAAATCATGTTGTAGAGTATTTGCTTTTTCACCTAATAAAGCTTTAGCTTCATCAAGTTTTTTAGTATCTCTACCAACAATAGTTACACTAATACCTCTATTAATTAATTTCTTTGCTGTTGCAAGACCCATTCCTGAACTTCCACCAATAATAATGGCTTGATTTACTTTATTCATTTTTTATCCTTTTAAATTTTAACTTAATTCAATTTCATCTAACAAGTGTTAGATGAAAGAAGTCTAACACTCGTTAGATTAAGTTTAGCTTAAATCAATATAGCTATAATTCTAAAATCTAACAATTGTTAGTTAAAAGGTTTATAATGAGTGAAATAAGAGAAAAATTAATAAAAAATGCAATAAATACAATTCAAAAATCTGGAATACATAAATTAACTATAAGAGAACTAGGTAAAGCAGTCGATATCAAATCTTCATCAGTGATGTATCACTTTAAAAGTAAAGATGTCTTGATGACTGAATTAGTAAAAGCATACAGTGAACAATTTTTTATATATTTAGATGAAATTAATCAAAATACTTCTGACCCAAAAGAAAGAATAAATAAATTAATCGATTTATACGAAGATACAATACGTAATGAAAAACTATGTCTTTGTGGAATGATTGCTTCAGAAAATGACAATCTAAACAAGGATACAAAAGATTTAGTAATAAAGTTTTTTAATCATTTAGAAGAGTGGATTAAACAAAATCTTCTTTTATTAAAAAAAGATGAAGTTTTTGCAAAAGTGATCCTATCTAGTTTAAATGGAGCTATGTTAATTGATAATATTAATAAGAATAAGGTAAATTATTTAGATGCTACTAGATTAATTGTTAATGACTTTTAATATTTATACATATTAAATATTAGTATTATAATTTGATTTTATAAAGTTTCTAAATTTTAAATATCTTGAATGATTATCTTCTAATTTTGTTATTGCCCATAGATAGGGTGCTGAAAAATCACTCCTTAACAATGTATTTTTATTATATTTAAATATTTGTAAGTTTTTAACTTTAACACAGTGTCCAAAATCTTTAATTTCAACATTGTAATCGAAATAATAAGGTTTTTCAATTTGACAGATTACAAAATGTTCATAATCATTTGGAGTATTAATATTATCTGATGTTTTTGGAATAATAACAAAATCATCTTTTTTCATTTTTAACATTCTTGAAATAACATTCCATCTACCTTTAGCAGAATGACATTCAATATCTACATTCCAAAAGATTTTACCATTTAACATATAGTTTTCTATCCATACTGGAACATGTTGTTTTAAATCTAAACCTTCAATTCCCCAACCTTGTCTTAATACATTGTTCTTCCATAATTCATTATGTAGAAAATCAAGATAAAGTTTTTTATATTTCTCATCCTCATAGTCTATCTCTTGAATATCATTTTCTGTAAAATTAGCAATTTTATTTTTAATTTCACTATAATCCAAAGGACACATTCCTATGGGATTTCCTGAATCATTACCTTTTGCTATTCTGAAAACAAAAATATTATTTTCAATATTCAATTTTATCCTTTATATTAAACTAACTATTTATAGTAAATTTTATACAAATAATCCCAAATCTACAAGAGAAAATTCTCTTGTAAATTCTGGAATAAAATAATTCCTATTACTCTAAAGGCTCATTAACCTCAATCTTACAGTCATTACCTTTACAATCTATATTTGCATCAAAATAATAAACTTCACTAACATCAAGATTAGCATCTTTTAATTTTTGCCAAGCTTCTATTGATCTACCACCAGCAGTACAGTTAAATACTATTGTTTTACCTTTTGGTAATTTTGCATATAACTCATTAGCTTTTAAAGGCTCAGCAGGAATATTTATTGCACCTTTTAAGTGTCCTGATTTAAACTCTTCTGGGCTAGTAACATCTACAATTTGTACATATGCTGGAACTTTCCCTGCTTTAATTAACTTATCAAACCAGTATCCATCTACACTTCCTTCATCAGGTCCAAGTTTTAAACCATTTTTACTAAACATAGGTTTTTTAGGAGCTTCTTTTTTCATCATCTTAGAAGCACTTTTTGTAGTTGCTAATCCAGCTTTCTTCCATGCTGGTAGTCCTGCTGCAAATACAGATACATCTTTATATCCTAAAGATAATAGTTTCTTTGCAACTTTATGAGATTTTCCACATTTGTAACCACCACAAAATGTAATGATTTTTCTTTTGATAAACTGGAAATCTTCCTTTTAACTTATCCATCTCTGTATCAGGGATTGAAACTGCACCAGGAATAGTCTCTTTTAAGAACATTTTGTATGGTCTTGCATCAATAATAAATGCAGCATTTTTAGCTTGTGCAGATTTTACAACTGCTAAATCTACTTCTCTATAGCTTTTTTTCTTCCACTCAGGTTCACCTGCTTGATAAAGTTTTACATTTGTAAAGCCATCTTTTTTAAGCATATTTGCAACTTTTGGAGATTTACCACATTTCCATCCACCGCAATATACAAGAATCTCTTTATTTTTTGGTACATCTTTTAATTGTCCTACATATTTAGCATATTCTGTATCTGGAATATTTAAAGATGAAGGAATAGTTCCAGTCATATATTTTTTATTTGGTCTAGCATCGATAAATAATGCTTTTGCACCATTTCTAGTTCCTTTAGCAACTTTTCCTTTTGCATATTTATAATCAACAACTTTTAACTTAAACTTGTCAATCATACCTTGAACTTTTGGACTTGGTTTTGTCAAATTACCCGGGTCATTTGCTATTGCACCAGTACTTAACAAACCAACTACTACTAGACTTCTCAGAATCATTTTTGTTTTCATTACATATCCTTTTTATTATGATCTAATTCAAAAACTTATCAGCTAAGTAATACATTACAAAGCACACACCAATTCCACCAATTGAAACACCAATTTCAGCAAAAGATGGGAAATACTCTATAAAAGTAGGTGATAATTGGTACTCTCTAATTTTTAGTAATTGAAGAGGCATTACTTGAGTATCATGAACTAAATCATATCTCATAAAGAAAATACCTATCATCCCTAAAACAGATGCCCAAACCATCCCTTTTATATTTGTTCCTTTACTTGCTAAAATTACAATAAATGGAATAACCATACCTAATAATACTTCTCCTATTAAAAAATTAGAACTACCTAAAATATGCCAAGCAACTTCAGCTCGTCCTGGCATCCCACCATAAATGGCAGTTAACATTCTCCAGATTTCAAAAAACATTAAAATAGCTAGTAACAGTCCTAAGATTTTTGCTAACTTTGTAAGCATAACTTTTACTTCTTCTGGAAAATCCATTTTATATCTAAATCCATACATCAAAAATAGTAAATAAGAACCAGTAATCATTGCTGAAAGTATAAAATATATTGGAAAAAAA
>LLEJ01000090.1_pt1 | contig 12872 bp, 13 predicted proteins | sample 595831 | NCBI WGS metagenome assembly LLEJ01 (sample SAMN02919310, study PRJNA255460) | bioreactor metagenome | biome: chemostat; feature: culture 2011_10.1; material: sediment; isolation source: day101 10degC chemostat 2011 inoculated with Wadden Sea sediment taken from... | place: Germany: Bremen... | reverse complement strand
ATGGAGTCATACATTTGCTGCTTTGAGCATCCAACAAGAAAACCAATAGTGCCGATCAAAAGCGTTATCCTATTGCACTTTGTCATTGTAAAATCTTTCATAACGATTTCATCATATAAAACCTCTTTGTTTCCACAGGAAAATCATCCATCGTCATCGCATGGGTATATCCCATTTTTTCATAAAATGTTCTCGCTTGAAAACTAAACGTATCTAGCAAACAGGAATGGCAGCCTTGCTCTTTCGCGTACTGTTCGAGTTCAGACAATATGGTGGAACCTAACCTATTTCCTCTCTGGGTTTCATCTACCCAAAGGTATTGGATGAGTAACCAATTACCCCATATTTCGCCTGTGACACCTGCACTTTTGTCTCCGTTTTCCTTAAAACTGAAATTGGCGATTTCGTATCGTCTTAACCCTTTTAGATAGAGTGAGTTATGCTTTATTAGGCCGTCCTTAATGTCCTGAATATCTTCAGGAGAAGGACTTACGACGATGGTAGAGGTCATTGTTTATTCCAAATGTTGATAATCATCAATGTTCATGATCCTTATCTTAAGCTAGTTATTGGATGATTTAACGTACGTGACTTTTTCATGTGGTGTTGGAACTTCAAACCATTGCCAGAACATCTGGAGCATTTCAGGTGTCATTTCGTAGGCTCTGTCTAAGCGGTCAGCATTGCGTTTATAGGCTCTTTGGCTGCAAATTTCGAAACTAGAATCTAGATAAATCAACTCAAAATCGAATCCCTGAGACTGTGCCCATTGGGTTATTTTTGTTCGTTCTAATTGGTTCCAAAAGCCAAAATCAAATATAACCGAAGTGTTCAGTTGCATCATCTGTATTGCTGACGATTTAAAGAGTTCGGTTAATGTGTCCATACGCTCATCGAATAACTCTCTAGGCATATGTTCACCGAATAACGGTATCATCCATTCGTCGATAGAAAAACGGAACGCCGAGTGGGTATTTGCCAATTGTTTTGCATAAGTGGTTTTACCTGAACCGATAAAACCACAGATAAAGTAGATTTTGGCCATGTTTAGAGTGTTCCTTGCACCATTCCAATTCAATTTTTTACGTTCTAATTCTTGCCATGTGATAGACGCTGACAAATTCGCCCTTTCTAAACGCATAATCCTTTGACTCGCCCTCAATGATAAAGCCAAATTTTTTATATAATGCAATGGCAGATGCATTGTCGATAAAGACGGTAAGCTCTAGTCTTTTTAGATTTAACCAGTTGTCGGCTAATTCAATCATGGCTGATATAAGAGCACTGCCAATACCTTTGCCTTGTTGTTCATCTTTCACCCCCATACCAAAAGAGCCGGCATGTCGGCGTCTCAGATTAGCAAAAATCTCGAACCCGAGGTTACCGACTATTTCGCCATCGATCTCAGCAACAAAGCTGTAAATATTATCCGGTTTATTTGCGATTCTCGATTCCCAGACAGCACCGTCAGGAAAAGGGAGCTGTAAGGTGTTTGAGTAGGCATTTTCACATTGGTAAACCTGCGTAATACCTTGTGCGTCTTTTGCTTCACTATGACGCACAATAATCTCTTTCTTATCCATGGATAGTTCTCTTTGGCGATGGTTTAATTTTAACAGGTCGAGTTCTATAGGTTCTTGTATGCGTCTGGCTTGTGAATCTGCATCAACATCTCAGGGCTATTCAATGGCTCAAAACCGAATTGCTGGTAGAGGCCGTGTGCATCTTTGGTCGCTAACATCATTCGTCTTAGCCCTTGAAGTTGAGGGTGGTCAATAATTTCCGAAATCAACCATTTGCTTAGTCCTTTTTGTCTATGATCTTCCAGAATAAAAACATCGGCTAGATAAGCAAAAGTGGCTTTGTCTGTAATTAGGCGAGCGAAGCCAACCTGATTGTTCTCGAAATCAAAAAGCGCAAAGCAAAAAGCATTTTCAATGGCTTTTTTCATGGTTGCTTTCGGGATGCCTTTTGCCCAATAGCTCGTAGAAATGAATGTATAGATCACATCGAAATCCATTTCACGTGTCTCTGTGCTAATTCGATAGCCGTCCATTATTTATCCTTAACTCTTTGTCTACGTGCCTATTTTCATTTATAAGCCTGCGCTTACCTCAAATATACTTTTATTGAGAAAAAGTGCAATTAATAGCTTGTATACGCATTCGCATACCGACTTTATCTTTACCAATTATAGACATACCTTTACCTTCCTTGACGGACTCTTTACTTAACGTTGTTTAATATGAGTACATCTCATGAGGGGATGAAATTAAAAAAGGCTAGATTATGAAAACATTATTAACGATTGCTATGACTGGTTTGGTATTAAGTACGTCTGTTTTTGCGGGTACCAATTTGTTAAAAAGTGAGACAGAATTTCGTTCTGAAGGCTATGCGACTCAAGCTCAAGCTTATGACGCGGGCTTTGATATTGCGGATGAGTTGAAAGCGGCGTCAAACTCACAGCTTAAGTTTCAGCTTCCAACCACACTAAATGGTCAGATTCAGAAGGTAGCGATTGAAGAGGTAGAGGTTAGTCTAGAGGAATTTTCAGCTCAACGTGGCGAAGTACAATACCGAGCTATAGTTGATGTTGATTACTCTTACACAGTGAAAGAGAGCAACAATAGTTAACGGTATACATGCCGAACAATACGGCTAACGTATTAAAACAGCTCGACTCAATGATGGGGGACGGTCCCGACCATTGAATCGAGCTATCTGTTTTTATTCCGCAGGGCATATTTTTAGAGAATCTTGTTTTGAATCAATTCAAGGTTGATGTAAAAAAGACATCATACGTATCCAGAAAAAAATAATCATCTGAGATATTAATGAAGCCATCCCTAGATAAAGTGCTTTTACAGATAGCACTTGACCTAAGCTCCTCATTGCCCAAAGGACAACACTATCAAAAACTGATAGATTCGGTAAATCAGGTGCTTCCTTGCGATGCTAGTGCACTGTTCATTTTGGATAAAAAAGGTTTTCTTATCCCGGTAGCAGTCAGTGGTTTATCCCGGTCGGTTTTGGGTCGAAAATTTTTCCCGCAGAATCATCCACGCTTAGAGCAGATCCTCACGAATAAAAAACCAACTCGATTTAGCGCATCGTCTAATTTGCCGGACCCTTTTGATGGTCTACTTTTGGCAACACCAGATGAACATATTGATGTCCATGATTGCATGGGATGTAGTCTGTATGTTGAAGATAAATTGGTCGGTATATTGACATTAGATGCTTTGGAAGTTGGCGCATTCGAGAAGATAGACACTATTACTATCGAGACCTTTGCGGCCTTAGCCGCCGCGACGCTGAGGAATATAGCGTTATTTGAAACCCTGCAAGAATCCAATCGTCAGCAAAAATCGATAAACCAACAACTTATTGAGCAAGCAAGAGACAAGCAAGGCAAGTTGGTGGGAGTGAGCCCACAGATGAATTATCTGAAAAACAGTATATCTATGGTTGCAAGGTCAAATTATGCCGTATTAATTTCTGGTGAAACAGGCACAGGCAAAGAGCTTGTCGCCCATGGTGTACACGATCAATCAGAACGCCGCGATAAACCAATGATCTATGTAAACTGTGCTGCGTTACCAGAATCTATTGCGGAAAGTGAGTTGTTTGGTCACGTGAAAGGCGCATTTACAGGGGCGACAAGTAACCGAGCAGGAAAATTTGAACTGGCTAATGGCGGCACACTCTTTCTCGATGAAATAGGGGAGTTAGCCATTCATCTGCAAGCTAAATTGCTTAGGGTTATTCAACAAGGTGAGGTTCAAAGAGTCGGTGCCGACAAAAATAGTTTTGTAGACGTGCGGATTATCGCAGCAACGAATAGAGATCTAGAAAAAGAAGTGGAGGAGGGGCGGTTTCGACCAGATCTTTATCATCGGCTGAATGTTTTTCCTATTCATATTCCTCCTTTGCGTGAGAGATCAGGTGACATCCCTGTTTTGGCCGGTCATATATTAGACAAAGTGCGGAGCCAATTTAATCTGCCTAACTTGCATATACACCCTCGATGTTTAGATTATATGGAAGGTCAAGCATGGTTGGGCAATGTTCGAGAACTAGAGCATACATTGATGAGGGTGAGCTTGAGAGCGATTCAACAAGAAGAGTATGTTATTAATCGAGTGCATTTTGGTGCGGACGAAAAACCGACAAAAGCGAATAAAGAACAACCTTTTTTCCATAGAGAGCCTAAACCAATGCGAGAAACGGTTGAGTCATTTCAGAGGCAACTTATTGAGCATGCACTACTAGAATCGAATGGTATTTGGGCCAGAGCAGCTGAATTCCTCCAAATGGATAGAGGAAATCTGTATCGAATGGGTAAAAAGTTGGGTGTAAAGTAACGATAGTTCTTAGAGATGTAAAAATGACATCGATGATGATGTTTTTTTTACATCATTGTGTGAAGGGATTAGGAAATAAACGAATAAAATCAAATAGATAATCATTGGCACGGATAGTGCTTTAGTTGGTAAGAATTAAATGACCGTCGACCGTTTTCAATCCTATAAGAGTCGATGGAATAACTAGACTAACTGGAGCTTTATAATGTTTTGTATTCAATGCGAGCAAACGATTCAAACACCAATCGGTAAAGGTTGTTCATATACGCAAGGTATGTGTGGCAAAACTGCTGAGGTTTCTGACCTTCAAGATGTGTTGGTGTATTCTCTGCAAGGTGTGTCGTTTTGGGCTGAGTTAGGTCGCGCTGTAAACGTTATTGATACGGAAATTGATCAGTGGGCACCTAAGGCGTTTTTCTCGACATTAACCAATGTGAACTTTGATCCAGTACGTGTTATCGAATTCGTCCAACAATCAAATACTTATAAGCAACGTTTAGAAGAAAAAGTGCGCGCAGCTGCAATGCTCATTGGTTTTGATATTCCAGAGCTTTCTCCTGCCGCAAAATTCGAACTACCAAGTGACGAACAAGCGATTATTGAACTTGCTCCTCAAGCGGCCGTGAATCGTGGCCACGAAAGTGAGCATGAGGATGTGATTGGTCTTCGTCTTCTATGTCTATACGGCTTGAAAGGTGCTGCTGCCTACCTTGAGCACGCACGTGTTCTATCTCAAACGGATGATGAAGTGTATGGCGAATACCACAAAATTATGGCGTGGCTAGGCACTGACCCTACCGATCTGAAAGCGTTACTGGATACATCAATGCAGATCGGTCTTGTTAACTATCGTATTATGGAGATGTTGGACAAAGGCGAAACCGATACATTTGGTCACCCAGAGCCTTCTCAGGTCAATGTCAAAACGGTTAAAGGTAAGGCTATTCTGGTTTCGGGTCATGACCTTCACGATTTAGAGAAAATTCTTCAACAAACCGAAGGCAAAGGCATCAACGTATATACAAACGGTGAAATGCTTCCTGGCCATTCTTATCCTGAACTCAAGAAATATTCACACTTGGTCGGTAACTACGGAAGTGCGTGGCAGAACCAACAGAAAGAATTCGCTAACTTCCCAGGCGCAATTGTAATGACATCTAACTGCCTTCTTAATCCTAACGTGGGTCAATATGCCGATCGTCTATTCACTCGCAGCATTGTTGGTTGGCCGGGTGTTGCGCATCTTGAAGGTGATGATTTCAGCGCCGTTATCGATTGTGCTCTAGCGCAAGATGGGTTCCAGCACGATGAAATAGAGCAGATGATTACAGTAGGATTTGGTCGTAATGCTCTAATGGCGGCCGCACCAGCGGTTGTTGAGCAAGTTAAAGAAGGCAATATCAGTCATTTCTTCCTAGTCGGCGGTTGTGATGGTGACAAAGCTGAGCGAAGCTACTACACCGACTTTACGGCTCAAGTGCCTGAAGATAGCGTTATTCTTACCTTAGCTTGCGGTAAATTCCGTTTCAATAAAGGTGAATTTGGCGACATTAATGGCATTCCACGTCTTCTTGATGTTGGCCAATGTAATGATGCGTATTCTGCTATTCAGCTCGCGATCGCGCTTTCAAAAGAGTTTGATTGTGATATCAATGAACTGCCGTTAACACTGGTTCTTTCTTGGTTTGAGCAAAAGGCAATTGTCATTCTTCTTACTCTGTTTGCATTAGGATTAAAAGGCATCTACACCGGCCCAACGGCACCAGCATTCTTAACTGATAATCTGTTAGCCATCATGCAAAAAGAGTTCGATATGCGTAGTATCAGCAACGTAGAAGATGATCTTAAAACTATTCTAGCAGCCTAATTACTCTGCCTACTTTCCCGGTAATGTTCCCTTATTACCGGGCTTTTTTATTTTTGTTCTTGGAGATATTTAGTGATGTTAGCGTGGCAACATACCGATTCTGTCGATCTTATTTGTAAAGGTAAGTGGAGCGAAACCCCTGATACTGTCAGTTTCTCGCTGGGTAGTATCGATGATGATATAACGTTTGATTTTAAGCCTGGTCAATTCGTCACTCTTGGTTTTTCTCTGGTTGAAAGTGTCGAATATCGTGCGTATTCAATTAGTTCGTTGCCAAAGAAAAATGAGCTGCAATTCACTGTTAAGCGAGTGAAAGCTGGAAAGGTCTCCAATTACATCAATGATAACTTGATGATAGGAGATAGGGTTACGGTTCTGAAACCAGCAGGTAGCTTTAACAGTGTCGACTGTTTACCACAATCAAAAGTCGTTATGCTGAGTGCAGGATGTGGAATCACACCTGTCACATCAATGGTAAAGCAGTGGCTATCTGAAAAGGCCGATCTTGATATCGACTTTATCCATCAAGCAAGAAACAAACAGAACACGATATATTTTTCTGAACTTGAAGCACTGGCAAATGAGCATCAAAATTTTCATTTGAAGCTGCTTTTAAAGGAGAATGAAGGTACGGATTACCAACAGGGGCGATTTGATCAAGAATGGTTGCAACGGTTATGCCCTGACCTTCATCAACGTAGTGCTTACCTATGCGGCCCTATCGGGTTCATGCAGGATACCAAATCGTATCTTGAGACTCTTAGTTTTGATATGACGAACTTTTTTGAAGAGAGTTTCTCACCAGAGCAAAAGATGTGCGATATCGAGCAAGAAAATGGTGTTGAACAAAGCGGAGTGGTTTCGGTATCGGTACCAAGCTTTGGCGTCGAAGTGGATGCGGAATGTGGCACCATGCTGATTGACTCGCTAGAGAAAGCAGGGGTGCCCGTTATCGCGGCATGTCGAAGTGGAATGTGCGGTTCATGTAAGTGCAAAGTGAAAGTGGGTGAGATTGAACGTACAAGTGTTGAAACCCTAACGACAGAAGAGATAGAAAAGGGCTTTGTATTAGCATGCTCTTGTATAATTAAATCTGATGTTGAGGTGAGTTTAAACTAAGTCTTGAGTCGTCGATTTTTCGAATACTGCCACCTTAAATAAAGGGTGGCAGACTATAAACTGAAAAACCTTAAACGTCATATCTAAGCCACATATTAAATAGTGATCGATAATTACAGGTTATTTGTTATTGTCTCTTTATGAGTACTCTTTTCCGAGATTATATAATTAGCATGGCAGACTCACTATCACTTCAACAGGCAAGAAAACTGGTACTGTTATCTCAAAAACTACCAGCACGGCAGCAAAAAGGAACGGCCTTAGAGGCGACTCTATCGGCTATTGAACACCTAGGTTATGTGCAAATGGATACTATCTCTGTTGTCCAAAGAGCACACCACCACACCCTTTGGAATAGAAACCCTCGTTACCAACCTAGCCACTTAGATACATTGGTAAATGATAAACAAGTATTCGAGTATTGGTCACACGCTGCCGCGTACTTACCAATGCGAGATTTCCGTTACAGCCTTTATAGAAAACACGCCATTTTAGATGGTCATCAAAGTCATTGGTACAAACGTAACCATGACGTAATGGATAATGTTTTGTTGAGAATTGAGAAAGAAGGCCCATTAATGGCAAGGGACTTCGATGGTGATGGGAATAAATTAGGAGCCTGGCAACATAAATCCGCAAAAATGGCGTTAGAGAATCTATATATGCAAGGGGATTTGATGATTTCGTCTCGGGTGAAATTTCAAAAATCCTATGATTTGACAGAACGTGTATTGCCACAAGATATAGATAGGAGTATTCCTTCTGCTCAAGAATACGCTAGGCACCTTATATTTCGTTATTTAAAGGCGAATGGTATAGGTCAACTTGCAGAGATGAATTATTTACTTCAAGGCATTAAGCCGCACATCGCGGCTATGTTAGAAGAGTTAGTAGAGAATGGTGATGTCATGACAATAAAAGTGGCAGCGATAGAGTATTACACTCTCCCTGAAACGCTTTCATTACTCGGCAGGCGTTACCAGATCAACAAACTGCATATATTGTCTCCTTTTGACAACCTGCTGATTCAGCGTAAACGAATGCAAACCCTATTCAATTATGATTATCTTATTGAATGTTATACACCTGAAGCGAAAAGAAAATTTGGGTATTTCTCGCTCCCAATACTATGGAATGGACAGCTAGTCGCGCGCATGGATTGTAAAGCCGTTAGGAGTGAATCAAGGCTAGATATACATCATTTGGCGCTGGAACCGAGGTTGAAGAAAGTGGATGATTTTATGTCTTCACTTAAGCAAGCGCTTCCGGAGTTTATGGTATTCAACGGTTGTGAAAGGCTTCTTTTACATAAGGTAACGGTAGGCAACAAGGTGATTTCAGCCGATCTAACCTAAGTTTGCAATGCGAATGTATTTACAGTGGTTATTGGCAAATGCTATAAACGATAAAGCCACCGTCACTGAATAATAAGGAACACTATTAATGATTACTGACACTATCGAGAAAATTGCAATTTTAGGCATCTCTGATAAAGCCGAGCGTTACAGTTTTAAAGCGTACCAAAAACTGCTTGAGAATGGATTTACAAATCTAGTGGGTATATCACCTAAAAAATTAGATCTCTCCCAGATAGAACTTGTCGATACACTAGAGGCGCTATCAAAAGATGTGCATACATTGACGCTTTATGTCGGTGCACAGCGCTTAGAACCAATGATTGAGTCGATACTGTCGTTGTCACCGAAACGTATTATCTTGAATCCAGGAACTGAGAATCAAAATTTAATGACTCAGGCTGCCGAACAGGGTATTGAAGTTGTTGAAGGGTGTACTTTAGTGATGCTTGCAACCGAGCAGTTTTAGATGCATGTTCCTTCATCTCTTTAGATATTTGGTTAAAACCTTGCTCAATTTCGCTCAGCGAAAAAGAAGGTTTTTCAATTACGATAAGACAATCACTATCGGAAACGGTGGAACGGGTATCTAACCAGAAAGATCTTGAATAACTATCTAAGGATGAAAAGCTCTGGTGGTAGGCAATACTCGCTTGGTTGTTAAGCTCTTTTCGTGCACTTTCATTGCTACCATACCGTTATGTCGTTTATCGGGTCAACTTTCGTTATCTAAACTCTCCATTGACCCGACCATATATCCGCCGACCTATTTGTCAGCTGGAAAAACGACGCCAGTTTGCTTACGTATTTCAGTGATGACTTCTGCTACTTCTAACGAACGTTGTACGTAGGCGTAATTCATCGAACCATCACGGACCTGCTCTGCAAAGGCAATGGCTTCGTAGATCATCGAATTTTCTTCTTGTCCAACGTGAACGGTTTGCGGGCTTGTATCGGTTTTTTGGATGGTAAACCCGGTACACTCGGATATGTGATTGATTAAGATTACGCCTTCTTCACCTTGTAACTCGCTGGCAATATTACCGTCAGACACTTTTGAATGTTGAATGGACACGATGAAGTTAGGGTATTCAAGGATAACAGTCCCATGAGCATCAACACCAGACTCTAGCAGTTTCGCGCTGGCTTGAATGGCATCTGGTTTACCAAATAGAGAGACGGCGGCCGCAACGTTGTAATAACCGATGTCCATAATTGAGCCGTTAGAAAATTTTGGGTTAAATGTATTTGGATTTTCACCATTGAGGTACTTTTGGTAGCGAGATGAATATTGGCAGTAGCTTAAATGAACGCTGCGCAGTTTGCCTATTACGGCAAGGCTCATTTTGAGCTCTTCAAAGTTGGGTAAAAATTCGGTCTTAAACGCCTCAAAAAGAATGACATTATATTTTTCTGCCGCGTCATACATCTGGCTTGCTTCGTTTATATTGGAAGCGATAGGCTTCTCACAAATGACATGTTTGCCATGTTCCATCATGAAAATGGCCTGTTCGCAGTGCAAACTATTGGGTGAGGCGATGTAGACCGCGTCAATGCTTTTATCTGCACCGAGTTCTTCTAAGCTATTGTAGAAGTTACAATCAGGGGCTTGATGTTCTTTTGCGAAACTGTGAGCGCTCTTTAATTGACGTGAATAAACGGCAGTCAATGTGAACTGATTGCTTTGCCTAGCGGCTTCGACGAATTTTTCTGATATCCAGTTGGTTCCAATGACGGCTAAGTTGATCATCTGTTCGTATCCCCAAATTGTTTTAGCTGATTAGCAAAGCAAGTTTAGCATTGTTAGATGAAAAAGTTGGACATAGTTAACAATAACTTATGGTATTTCACAGAAACGTAAAATGGCAAAAAAGACCGTTGAATATGCTCCATTCCAAACGCTTTGATACCCTACGAGCATCTATTTAGAGTGCAGGATATGTACTGTGGTGTTTAAAACTATCTGAACGTATTGTTATTGCGCCATATTGTTATTTTCTAGACATGTGGAAGCTACCAAAGGCGATTTTTTCTAGCCCAATATTGCCACCTTCTTCAAGGAAAAAGAACTCTAGTTCATCGTCTTTTCCTTTGCCAACAAAATGATGGAGAGTGCCTTTTTTCGTCTGTTTTTTGGTGTAAGCCGTAATAGTGGCACGTTTTATTTTTTGTTTAGAAAGAAACTCATAGTATTCCCTTGGCCCACCAGAGCGTAGATCGAGAATAACTTGATTGATTAAAGGCATAAAAGGGTAAACATTGTCAGGCATGTCGGTTTGCTTATTATTTTTTTTATTTTTTATTTTTCGTGTTAAAAAATCATAGGTAAAGGCTCTCTTCTTTGACCCTATTTTTTCGGCATACTGAGTGGTGACGGGAACGACTTGCCTATCAATTTTTTTGTATGTGCCTTTTTCGTTGATTTTGGCACCAATAAACATAAAAGAACCTTTAACCCGAGTCTCATAGTTACAGACGTCCTCATTGCAGTGTGAAGTCATCACCACGTCGCCAAGTGGTACTGGGCCCAGACCAACAGTAAACTCTCCATTCGCCCCTGCCATTGCTTGAGAGAAAATAGGGAATAATGAAGCAATAGATGCGATACAAATTGACAATGTTTTAGTTAGCATACAATAAAATAATCTGTTGAGTTATGAATGAGTGATAGTACTAAATCTAGATGAGTTGTTAGAACAGATCCAATAACTATTAATACTCAGTTTGATAAAAAGCGTCGTTACCGATGTACGAATCAAAAGAGTACGGAGTAAATCACCTGTAAACAATAGCTTTGTGTACAAATCATCTATAATTAAAAAATAACAACAAAAAAAGAAAAGAGATATTGAAGATATTAGAATGTACTAGTGATAACAATGAAATTCTATTCTGTCCAAAGGTGATGGTCCGACAGAACATCGGTCACCGATTTATTCTAATTATGTTAATTTTACTCCTCGCACCTGCAGTTGATGCTCAGCCTTCACAAAACATGGAAATAACCATGTTGCCAGCTGCACAAGATCATCACGAATTATCGACCGATTTTTCCTATCAAGGCGAGAACTCTTGGATTGATGATACAGAAGATTACTTCTCTGAGACGGTGCATGACTTTAGTGCCTTTTTGGATCAAGGTTTAGCGAAGAAAGATGATGAAGAAGCCTTGACCAATAAGAGTTATTTTAAAATTAAGTATCGTTCAGAATATAGCCATTATGGCTATTTCAACTCCGATGAGAGTATTTCTATTCGTATTGACTTACCTCACGTAAAAAACAATTGGAATATAATCTTAGAAACCGACCCAGACGACTATGATTCTTTAGAAAGTAAGCAAAGGGGCTTAACGTCAGATGCGTCAAAAAATAGTATTGATGGCGCGATAGGAGGCGTTCGATTACAAGACGAAGAGCTGAACAACTGGCGTACTAATCTTGATTTGGGTATCAAAATACGCCTGCCTTTTGATCCGTTTGTAAGGGCTGAACTTCGTAGAGTTGAAGATTTCTCTCAAAGTTGGACAGCACAGTTTAAACAAGACGTATTTTATTACCACTCGTTAGGGTCTGGTTCATTGACCGAATTGAACTTTTATCACGCCTTAACGGAAAATGATTCTAAGATTTTTAAAGTAGGGTCAAGTGCGCAATATATTTATGAGGATGATAATTGGGAACTATTGTTTCAACTGAAATATTTCGATCGTCTAAGTAACAATCATTTATTGGAATATTCCACAGGCGTTAGTATTGAACCAAATCAGGCAGATGAAGTTGCTAACTCGTGGGTATCCGCATCTTGGCGCCAAAAAATCTACAGTAATTGGCTTTACCTATCTCTTACACCACAAGTTGATGCTCCCCGGGAACTGGATCACAAATTAAATATGGGTATTCAACTGGAACTAGAGGCGGTGTTTTCAAAAAATAGAGACCTAGATCGTCTTAATCGGTTTATTCCGCGCTCTACTCGGGTGGCAGAATAATGATTTGCTTTTGCAGCTTTGTTACAGCTATGAATTAAGTCACATTATTTTTAAGGGAATAGGTTCAAGCTAGTTATAGGTAAACCAAGTTTAAAAGGATCAACTTTGTATATGGCTATCCGAAAAATGACGTGGAAGACGAGTAGGCGGTGAGACCGCCAGCTCCGAAGATG
>LLEJ01000088.1_pt1 | contig 12899 bp, 18 predicted proteins | sample 595831 | NCBI WGS metagenome assembly LLEJ01 (sample SAMN02919310, study PRJNA255460) | bioreactor metagenome | biome: chemostat; feature: culture 2011_10.1; material: sediment; isolation source: day101 10degC chemostat 2011 inoculated with Wadden Sea sediment taken from... | place: Germany: Bremen... | reverse complement strand
ATCAAGCTTCAGTCATGCCAACAGGCGGTAATCAAGCTCGCTCAGAAGCAATGGCAGAACTGTCTGTCCATATCCATAAATTAATGACAGAACCACAGTTGGCAGAACTGTTCGACAAAGCAGAAAACGAAACGTTAAGTGGCGAACAGCAATCCAGTTTGAGGGAGCTTAAAAGACACTGGATGCAAGCAAATGTATTACCTGAAAAGCTTGTACAACAAAAATCATTAGCCGGCTCCAAATGCGAGCATGCATGGCGGACCCAACGCGGCGAAGACGATTGGCAAGGTTTTAAGAAGAACTGGAAAGAAGTCGTTGACCTATCTCAACAAGAAGCACAAATACGATCTGAAGCAACCGGCCTGTCACCTTACGACGCGATGCTTGATCTATATGAGCCCGGTACGACAACCGAATCTTTAGATAATTTGTTTAGTGATGTCAGTAGCTGGTTACCCGATCTCATCGATAACGCGTTAGAGAAACAGAAGTCAGACACGCTCATCTTACCGAATGGCACCTATAGTCGTCATAACCAAAAGCAACTTGGGCTCGAGGTTATGAAATTGCTTCAGTTTGATTTTAATCACGGTCGATTAGATGAAAGTGTCCATCCATTTTGTGGCGGTGTTCCAACGGACGTACGTTTAACCACTCGATATGACGAAAGTGACTTTATTCAATCTCTGATGGGAACGGTACATGAGACAGGCCACGCGCGGTATGAGCAGGGTTTGCCAACATCGCTATCAGGACTGCCCGTTGGTGAGGCACGTTCTATGGGTATTCATGAATCACAGTCTCTATTTTTTGAAATGCAAGTAGGCAGAAATGATGCTTTTATCGAACATCTTTCTAAAATGTCTGCGACTGCCTTTGATGCTAAAACAGATCCGGTATTTGAAAGCAGCAATTTTCAAAAGCTATACACTCGAGTCGATAAGGGGTTTATTCGTGTTGATGCGGATGAACTCACTTATCCTGCCCACGTTATCTTACGCTATGAAATTGAAAGAGATCTTATGAACGGCAAGATCTCATATACAGACGTACCAGAACTTTGGGACAGTAAGATGAATGCCTATCTTGGTTTGTCTACTCTCGGCAATTTCAAAGATGGCTGCATGCAGGATATTCATTGGACCGATGGGGCCTTTGGTTATTTCCCTTCTTACACTTTAGGCGCAATGTATGCGGCGCAGTTTATGGCGTCGATGAAGAAAACCGTCGACGTTGATTCAGTAATTCAAAGCGGCGATCTCTCCCCTATTTTCTCTTGGTTATCTGAGAATATCTGGAGTAAAGGTAGTTTGCTGACGACGGATGAGTTGGTTAAAGCGGCAACTGGCGAGACGTTGAATGCTGGGTATTTCCAAGATCATTTGAGAAGTCGTTACTTGTAGTGATGTAAATAAGGCTGCTCAGGTATTTCTGATTCAGCCTTTTTATTCAAATGTTAGAAAACACTCTGTCTTGAACTTAACCTCTCACTTGTTATCTACATTGTTAGGGTAGCATTATGTAAAGATTTCGTGCCTATTTTATATACACTACGGTTGAGATGCTTTCTTTGCGACAACAAAATAACTAGACGCCTCTTTGTATACTTCTTGAGCGGCAACTTTTTGAAAATCCCCATTTTCTATTAGATAGTCCAAATCAGAACTTTTATATCTTCTTATCGTTATTGGGATTATTCCGAATTTTGACAAGAATCTAACAAGGTAAATTTGCATGTCAACTATAAATGACTTTCTCCCATTCAAACAAGGTGTGGCAGAAATGAATAGCCCATCAGGTTTTAGTAATTCGTATATTCTTCGAATAACATCGTGAGGATTATCTATGGTATGTAACATATTGAATGCTAGGATTACATCAAATGATTCATTCCTAAACTGTTTATCAAAAATAGTTGTGTGATCAAAGTTGATATTCTCGATCCTGCTACTAGCCGCTTTAGTTTTCGCCAACTCAATCATTTCGGATGAGATATCTATCGCATGGATTTCTTTTACCTGACTAGCTAGCTCACAGGATTTTGTACCAGTTCCACATCCGTAATCCAAAACAACATTGTTAATACCTAGGTATTTTTTAGTATTTTCTCTCGTCTTATTATGAATATATTCAAAACGCTCTTCAGATTTATCGTAGTTCTTTGAAGCTTTATCCCAAAAACTCTTTGTCTTATTCATAGCTTGCACCTTGCAAATGTCGAGGCGTTATAGCCCTACTTGTTTATGTGAAATCTTAATGATTTGTAATTATCCATTATCGATATTGTATCAATGCTATTATGAATAGATATGGACAAAAATGCATAAATGGTATTCACATGAGAATAGACTGGAAAGCTATAGACTTTGATTGGAATCACGCTAGAGCCTTTTTGGTTACTGCTGAATTAGGTTCTCTATCTGCAGCAGCTAAAGCATTAAGCAGCTCTCAACCAACATTGAGTAGGCAAGTTAATGCATTAGAAAAGCAACTTAAGGTAGCTTTATTTGAACGAGTCGGAAAGGGGTTGGAGTTAACTCCTAGCGGAGTTGAGTTGGTTGAATGTGTTAAAAACATGGGTAGTGCGGCTTCTCATTTATCTCTACTTGCTTCAGGGAAGTCTGAATCATTAGAAGGATCTGTCTGTATTAGCGCATCGGAAATCATGGCGGTCTATGAGCTACCTACATTAATTTCAAAGTTAAGAAGTATTGAACCTAAAATCACCATTGAGTTAGTTGCATCGAACGCAAGCAGCGACTTAAAAAGAAGAGAAGCAGACATCGCACTAAGATCTTATAGACCTACTCAACCAGACTTAATTACTAAGAAAATTAGGGATGACGAATTTTTTCTTTACGCCACAACTAGCTATCTTGAGTCTGTTGGAAATCCTATATCTATAGCTGATTTTGATAACGTTGACTATGTGGGTGCTCCAGATATTCACGAGATTATTTCAATACTAAATAATCGTGGCCTGCAACTGACAACTGACAACTTTCCCGTTACCACGGGAAATCATACTGTTTATTGGGAGTTGGTTAAGCAAGGAATAGGCATTGGCTTCATTCAAGAAAATTTAGTTAAAACTGAAGATCAGGTTCAGAAAGTGTTAGCTGAATTAGGGGCATTCTCAAGCGAACTCTGGTTAGTCACTCATCGTGAACTCAGGACAAACAGACGAATCCAATTCGTATTTGATTTTTTAAGTAATGAGCTATCACAGCATAATTAGCTAATAGGAATTCATAGGATATATTCATTTACTCCCACAAATTTAAAAACAAAATTCTAACCAACTGATTTTAGCTAACCTCTACCTTTTATAAGAAAACTGCCCTTCATAAGTTTCACAGGTTACATTATACCTTAGACCGATGGGGCCTTTGGTTACTTTCCTTCATATACGCTAGGCGCAATGTATGCAGCTCAATTTATGGCTTCAATGAAGAAAACCGTCGACGTTGATTCAGTAATTCAAAGTGGCGACCTCTCCCCTATTTTCTCTTGGTTATCTGAGAATATCTGGAGTAAAGGTAGTTTGCTGACGACGGATGAGTTGGTTAAAGCGGCAACTGGCGAGACGTTGAATGCTGGGTATTTCCAAGATCATTTGAGAAGTCGTTACTTGTAACTGAGTAAATCAAAAAAGGCTGGTCAGGTTTCTGATTCAGCCTTTTAATAAGTCATAGACTAATAATGATAACGACAAGAAATTACGGTAATTGTTTCCCCATCCACTGCATAAACTAAACGGTTAGTATCATCTATACGACGAGACCAGAATCCTGATAAATTTTCTTTCAATGGCTCGGGTTTACCAATACCTTCAAATGGAGTTCGCTTCACATCATTGATAAGTTTATTTATGCGCTTCAACGTCTTTTTGTCTTGAGTCTGCCAGTAAAGGTAACTACCCCAAGCCTCATCAGTCCACGACAACAAGCGTTGGTTACTCATCTATTAGTTCTCGTGCTTCTACTTTACCTGCACGGTATTGCGCTATTGAACGGTTTAAGTGTTCTGCGTTTTTAGGGGATCGAAGCAAATGAACCGTTTCCATCAAGCTATTGTAATAGTCTAAAGACATTACCACAGCATCTTCAGAGTCACGACGGGTAATAACTGTTGTATCTGCGTCATTCACGACACTATCTAAAACAGCTTTTAATCCGTTTCTTGCTTCGGTAAAAGATACTATTCTCATAAAAAACTCCACATGTACATTTTATTGGACAAGTATAACTTCACAACCTTGACTTGTACAGTAACATGAACAACTGTTCAGTTACTCAATTGTTAATTATTGGATCAACTACCAAGTCTTTTAAATCGCTTACACTTCTAAATCCCCTTAAAGTCGACGATGCGCAACAGATACAAAGCACCATTTCACTAACAATGCAGGTTACATTATACCGTAGACCGATCGGGCCTTTGCATATTTCCCTTCTTACACTTTAGGCGCTATGTATGCGGCTCAATTTATGGCTTCGATGAAGAAAACTGTCGATGTTGATTCGGTGATTAAAAGTGGCGACCTCTCCCCTATTTTCTCTTGGTTATCGGAGAATATTTAGAGCAAAGGTAGTTTGTTGACCACTGATGAGTTGGTTAAGGCAGCGACTGACGAGACGTTGAATGCTGATCATTTTCAGGCGCATTTGAGAAGTCGTTACCTATAGGCTCAAATTGCGAGTAACTGAACGTTACTCGCTTTTCATTCAGAAAAGCAAACATGTTGCCATGCTTTGCGTAGAGCAGATACTTTAGCTTTAACTTCTTAATTAAAATTTTTAATGATCTGATGCCGATATAAAGCACTGATTAGATCTTGCTTAGTATGCAAAATAAGCATGACATAGGCTTTGTTACCAATTACCTCATACAGACATCGATACGAACTATCTAACCTTTCCTGTAACTTGATGCCGAAATCCAATAACGTAGCGTTATACCTATATCGTTCAGAATTTTCAAAGATCGCTTCATAATTTCGATTAACAAGACCATCAGTAAATGTTGCCACTTGTTCTTCAGAATGATTTTCGACAGCAAGAGATTCTATTTCCAATAAACAGTTAACGGCCATTTCCGTAAAAACAACTTCCAAGAATTAACTCCTCGCAGCATGAAGACGATCTAACACCTCTTCTTTTGAGTGAACCCGACCAGAAGCAACATCTTCTTTAGCCATCATAGCCAATTTCAATAACGCATTTGCTTGTCGTTCTGCATGAAGAATTCTTTCTTCTTGTTCTCTTTCTTCCGCAGTTTGAATATACAATTCAGCCATACCATTTTTTGTTACAACACAACCGCCTTTAAAGGCATCAGGATTACCGAGGCTATCTTTTGCTGCGCGTTGTGACATTGTATTTGTCTTGTTCATAGTGACCTCACTAAAAGTTACGCATAAATCTTATGCCAAGATTATACCGAGGTCAAATATGACCTCAATTTACCCACAGGTTTTAGTGAACACTGTTCTCAAGAGAGATGAGGCCTTTGGCTATTTCCCTCGCTATACCCTAGGCGCAATGTACACAGCGCAGTTTATGGCTTCTATGAAGAAAACCGTAGAAGTGACTCAGTGATTAAAAGTGGCGACCTCTCCCCTATTTTCTCTTGGTTATCGGAGAATATTTTGAGTAAAGGTAGTTTATTGACGACGGATGGGTTGGTGACGTCAGCTAATGGCGAAAAATTGAATGCCGCGCACTTTCAGGCGCATTTGAGAAGTCGTTACCTGTAAATGAGTAAATCAAAAAGGTTGATCAGGTTTCTGATTCAGCCTTTTAGTCAACTCATTTTATTCAGTAAAAATTTTCTCAAATTTCTTTCTTCTCGCATTACAAATAGAATGAAAATCTTGCTTTCTTCTATCTTATAGAAAACTCGGCACGGGTTCACGACTACTTCTCGGTAAGGTAAATGCGGTATCTCATTCGGGACTCGTCCAGATTCAGGAAATAGCTCTAAACGTTCAACCTTAGTAAAAACTGTTTGGATAAGCGTTTTTGCCGCACTTATATTATCTACTGCTATATACTCAGCAATATCATTTAGGTCAGAAAGAGCGGGTTCAGTCCATATTATTTCAGCCATTTTGACATTTTGTCCTTGGCGTCCTTATGACTTAATGTTTTTCCATCGCTTAATGCTCTTTCTCCTCTTGAAATTCCTTCGAGAATAGAAAGTCGATTTTGCATAAACTCGTAGTCGTCAACGTCAACAAGATAAGCTGATGGTATTCCATGCTCTGTAATCAGAATTGGCTCTTTACTATCATGTAGTTCAGCAAGAATCTTGGTAGCCTTTCGCTTTAAAGAAGTTACTACTTCAACTTTCATATCAGATCTCCATTGTCATCTATATAGTGATACTAAAGTATCACTATATAGATGACAATAAAACCGGAACAAAATCTAGTAGGCATAAATAAAGCGAAAAGCCTCAGTATACTAAACTAAAATCACAGGTTGCATTATACCGTAGACGTGACTCAGTGATTCAAAGTGGCGACCTCTCCCCTGTTTCACCTTGGTTGTCTGAGAATATTTGGAGTAAAGGCAGTTTGTTGACCACGGATGAATTGGTGAAGTCAGCTACTGGCGAAACATTGAATGCCGCGCACTTTCAGGCGCATTTGAGAAGTCGTTATCTATAGTGGTATAAATAATTAGGGCTGCTCAGGTATTTTTGATTCAGCCTTTTTAGTCACATTTTAAGTTCGGTATTAGTGACCACGGAGGACCGTGGCAACGAGGGTTTTAAGTCTAAATATGCACTGCTAAGAACGACGATAAACGCTCAAATTTTGCTCATGACTGGGTGTTTTCGTGTCACAAAATACCAACTGCTGTGGTTCAGAAAAAACTTGCATCTCAGATAATTTTTAGCATCTCACAAAAGACTTTGTAGGGCGCGTTATGCGTAGTAATACAATTATTTAGAATAATGACATTAAGTTGATGTTCTCTGCGATCACGAAAGTGATAAGTCGTCGGTTTAAAATCAACAATTGCAATAGACACTGTGGTTATATACAGTGCACTGAGGTAATCAAAACAAATAACAGGAAAATCTTTAGTGGAAATTCGTAGTTTGGAGAAGGGAATAAAAGAGCTTGTTAAAGATTTTATCAAGGCAGGATGTCCGTCCGTTAGGAATCAGTCTATTACTGAACGTCGACAAGGCTACTTGAATAGTGTCTCTCTTGCTGGAAAAAGCGATCCTGTATATCAAGTCAGAGAGGTAGAGATTGATGGTTCAACGCTACGCATCTATAAACCATCGGCTAAAAAAAAACTACCCGTCGCAATATATTTTCATGGTGGTTGTTTTGTTAGTGGTGGGTTAGATACTCATGATCAACAACTTAGAAAATTGGTCAATGTTTCAGGTGCAATTGTCATAGCAGTAAAGTACCGATTAGCTCCTGAGCATACTTATCCAGCAGCACATGATGATGCATACAACTCAACATTGATTATACGTGAGCACTGCGCTGAGTTGGGAGGAGATCCTCACAATATAAGCCTTGTAGGAGACAGCTCTGGTGGTCACTTATGTTTCGTCACATCTTTACGGCTGAAAAAGAATGCTGACTGGCAACCTGTGAAACAAATTCTTATTTACCCTATGTTAGATGCGACCGCTTCGAGTCGGAGTTATAAGGATAATGGTGAACATTACATCATTACCAAAGACACCTTGGTAACAGGGTATGAAATGTACTTGAACGAAGTATCTAAAATGCATCCTGAGGCAAGTCGTCTGTATCGAACTGATTTTGAGGGGCTCCCTGAAACTCATATTCTTACTGCAGAATTCGATCCTTTAGTTGACGAAGGTGAACTTTTATATCGCAAGTTATTGGATGCGGGAGTTGAAACTCAATGTAGAAGATATTTAGGGGTAACTCACGGCTTTTTTCAGCTCTCAGGCATAAGTGATGCGGCTAAAGAATCCATTATTCAAGTTGCTAATATTATTCGAACTAATCGCTGAATATTACGTCAAACTTGACGTACTGAATCCACTCCCTCCTTTGCCAAGCTAGACTTAGGAGAATGAGATAAAAACGAGGGTTACAATATGTTAAGCAATAATATTATCGCTATCGACCTAACTAAAAATGTTCTACAAGCCTGTTATATCGTTGTTCATGGTGAAATGCTTTCCAATAAACCTTTAAGCCGACAAAAAATGAAGTTCTCTAATATGTGGGTATTGGACTCCTACCATTAATGTAACTGAGAAAATATAAAATTGAATTTAGATACAAAACTCGGCATTGGTGCCCAAGCTGGTTATCTTGATAAAGATGGTAACTTACCGGGTATCGAGAAGAACTTTCATGTTGACTCAACAGCGACAACCATCGGCGCACTATTTTCGTGTCCAGTATTAACAACATACCTAGAGAGTGCCGCAGGTGTTGAAGCTGGTGGCCGAACAGGGTTTACCGCCCTTGTTACTGCAGCTTGTTTTTGTCTTACACTTTTCTTAGCACCACTTGTAGGTATGTCCCCGCCCTCTTTATAAACTGACTGAAGAGAACATGCATCTTAGCGTCGACGAATGGTAAGCGAACTACAACTCGTCCACCATGTGATTGACCTTGTTCACCTCCGCTATTTTCTTACCGTCCCATATCATTTCAAGTAAATAAGATTGGACGACATCGCATACTGGTTTAGGCGTGAACAACGCCCAACAGATACCTGACTCTAAACGTACCGACGGATATTCAACAGCAAGGTAGCCATCTTTCTTTAGATGACGAGCCAATTGCTGCGACGCTGAGTAGTTGTCGGGGTGTAGAATTGCAGCGTTACTTGAATCGACAACATACACGGGTGACGATTTGTGCGTAATCAGTAGCCCTCGGAACAAAAAACGATCATAGGCTAACCCTTCAATGTTCTGCCAATATTTCTGCTGATGATGTTTTACTTCTAATGCGGCAGTTTGGTCTGTAGAAGCTAAATACAACGCACCAAATAAACCATCATTGAATCGGCCTCCGCTTGGATTGACATGAGTGAATGGGGCGACCGCATAGCTTCTCCCACGCTTACAATCGAAGGGAATGTCAGAACGGTCGAGCAGGGATATATCACCGGCTTCGTCAAGCAATCTGGGGTTAGTCATAGACTGAATGGCATAGAGTATTTCGAATTCTTCTGGACTTGCCACGTCATCAAACAGGGCAATTGACGGGTATTTGGTGCTTATTAGGCGATGACCTACCGAGGCTTTCTGTTTGTCACCTACCCCCACAAACCACCTCGTAACGCATCAATACGTTTCGCTACCTCATACAAGTCACCAAATTTGCCTGAGTTAATAATTTCAAGCGGTGCGCGCCCAGCAAAGTAATCATTATTGTTTTGCATGGACATAAAGCCACTTACATTGTCATTGTTGCTAAAAACAATGCGTAGTGCTTGATGCATGTTCAGTAAATAGCTAACACGCTCTAGTTGGTCATCACTCAAATTCGTTTTTTCTGGGTTTGCCTTAAACTTGTGATAAGACGTAGAAGAAACTTTAAGGATGTTTTGGCTTTGTTGAACGGTACACCCCCAAGAAGAAAGAATGTTGTCAGCGGCTTTAAACCCTGCCATTGATAGCGCTTTTGGGTCGTATCCACTATTTTTTGCTAGGCTCATGTCAACTTAACCTCAATGGTATCTATTTTAAAATATAGTCCCTAACGGGACCATTGTACATGCTAATTAGAAAGATAGTAATATAGGAAAAGATTGAGGTTGATTTATTGTGTTTGTTTTTCTGGATCACATGGCGTTTGCAACTATTCTATGCCTTCTTTGCAATCATTTTTTTGCACCTAATAACGATGCCTATTTTTTCATCCTCAGATTTATTTACCCAATCAGTAATTTCTGATGATGACCTGTAACAACCTTTGCAGATAGCATTATCATCCAGCTCGCATTTGCCTATACAAGGGGTAATTATATTTGTACTGTTTCCTATGAACATATCTGTTTAATCATACTCTATGGTTATTTAATTTAAATTCTACAATATCAGTTCCGGGTACAAATATCGCCTCATCACAATCCAATTCATCTTTGGATAGAAGCATATTTGATTATGCAGCCTACCCTGCATATAAGTTATTACAGATAAGCACCGACTATCGACACGCAGTGTTCCACAGTGCATTCTTTTTCACCGACTCAAACACATCGTTAGGTATTTTTTTCACGTGTCGATTCGAGAAATCACAGAATTAAGACGTTGAACAATTGGTCATCTTTCGCTAACTTTCTATTATAAAAATAACGGAGAGTATTTAGGCTAAGAGTTTCGTGGAAATGCGTTACAGCGAAAGATATTGAATGACCCTTTGATATTCTGACAAAGCGAGCCTATCCGCTTCAATCCCAACGGGTGCCAATAACAACTCATACCATTTAACTTCGTCCGCTTCTTGTGGCGAAATATCCCCCTCCCAACGACTTACTACATAATAATGAATCAACTGTAATTCACTTGTTGGATGGTAAAGCGAACATAGATACTTGTAACAAGTTGGTACTACTTTTAACTCTTCCATTACTTCACGAATTAAAGCTTCGCATTGACTCTCATCTTGTTCAATATGGCCGCCAGGGATATTCGTTAAACCAGCGTCTGTTTCTCGGTATTCGCTACGTTTTTCAAGTAATACTTTATTTCCATTAATCAATAAGAAGGAGACGCATTCATGCACTTTCATCGGATTTCCTTAAGATTACTACTATTTTTATAGTACACATACCAAAAATATTATATAACCCAACGTTATAGTAACTTCGAGTAGTTCCTCGCGTCGGTATGTTCCGGCTCTAGACCCAAATCCTTTTGAAGGTGACTACTTAGCTGTTCTACGGATATAACTCTAGATTGAGAGCAAGCAATGTTTTTCCCAGTGTAGCCTTTGACACTAGTCATTAGTTCCTTAATGATTTTCCTCCAATTCCATACAATGTTCACTATGCCACCTTTTGTTTTCTCCTTTAATTTGTCATTATTATGGAATACATGCAGATAGATAAGCCAACAACCATTACTATCACCAACTATAAGCAGAGATTATGGATAACCGATTAAGGCAACTCTCAGGGTTAAGATACTTTGAAGCGGCTGCGCGACTTAGTAGCTACAGCAAAGCAGCTGATGAACTCTTCGTAAGCCAAGCAGCTGTTAGTCAAAAAATCAAACAACTCGAAGAACAACTCGCATGTAAGCTCTTTATTCGAAAGGGACGAGAAATGACACTTACCCAGAAGGGGCAGACATTGCTAAAACATGTCTCTTTTGGTTTTAAATCTATTTTAAGCGGATTAAATCAAATTAGTTCAGAATCTTTTGAGGGCGTATTGGTTGTAGGGAGCCCTCCTTCATTTGCCTCGCGGTGGCTATTACCTAGATTATGGAAGTTCTCATTAAGGCACCCTGAAATTCCAATCAAAGTACTAACTAGTTGCGATGATCTAAACTTAAAGCTTGATGAAATTGATATCGCAATCATACAAGGTGAGAACCTTTGTATAGAAGATAATTTATCGCATGAAGTGCTTATGAACGACCCAGTCTACCCTTATTGCTCCCAAAAACTCGCGAGTTCTATCAAACTTAGCAAACCAGAAGACCTCTTAAAATGTTGGCTAATATCCTTTGACAAAGGCTGTTTTACTTGGGATTCGTGGTTCAAACAAGCTAATGTATCAACTGAGGGAAATGATATTCAATGGATGGAAGTAGGCACATTTGATATGGGACTGACTACGGTAATGGCTGGGCACGGAGTTTGCCTAGCTACCGACAGCCTAGCTGGCGATCTCATTGAACGAGGGCTTCTTGTTAAACCATTCGATATCGGGATGGCACCCGGAGTTCAAGTTAATCTCTGTATAGATCCTAGCTCCCCAAGAAGGGAACGTATCCAAGCATTTACCCAGTGGCTCCATGAAGAAGTATCTGAGAATAGTTCCCTATCATAGTTCTAATACTGTCTAAAAAAGAGTAATAAGCGTAATTTACAGAAAACTGCAGTCAAAGCTTGCACAACATGTGAGGAAATGAAATATCATTCCTAGACCCACAATTTGAGTTTACTTAACCATTCGATAAACAGTGACTGGGACATTGTTCAAATGAAAATGCGGTATCTGCAAACTTATGGCTAGTATAACTACCGACTCACTTCTTGTGGTTTTCTATGGTAAAACAACAAAAGAAGATACGGACGTAGAGGCAAACCCGAACGGCGAAGTGGTCAAAGACTCGAATGCAATCCGCATTGGTGAGGGTGGCGACTTTGTGAACCTAGACTTAGCGGTATTCACCGTTAAAACCATGCTTGATGAACGCTTTGCTGCAACGAATGACCTCGTCGCGATTATTGGCAATGAATTGATTGCCACTGACCAAGCCAAGCTATATGCAGAGAACGGAAGCACCCCAAACGAAAAAACGAAGATTGAAATACGCAAGGTGGTTTCCATCTATGACAATATACCTTCGTTTTTAGCCTCCAACTTCCCCCCTCGCGGCATTATGGTGACCAGTTTCGACAACCTCTCTATCTACATTCAAGGCAACACGATTAGAAAGTCCGTAGGTAAGCGTTACGACAGCAAGAACCGCGTAGAGAGCTTCGAGTCAATGAGCATGGTATATATTGTCGATAAACTAGGCAAAGCGGCTACAGTCGAATTCGACAATGTGAAGTTGAAAAAACTCGGGTCAGACATTTGGGCGTGACACTAAAATAATGGGACTGCCCTAACTTGGTTGATTAAAATTAGAGTAGGTTCTTTAAAATATAGTTATTTGTTAATTGTACTCCACCACTCTGAACGCAACACTCCGTA
>LLEJ01000087.1_pt1 | contig 12950 bp, 11 predicted proteins | sample 595831 | NCBI WGS metagenome assembly LLEJ01 (sample SAMN02919310, study PRJNA255460) | bioreactor metagenome | biome: chemostat; feature: culture 2011_10.1; material: sediment; isolation source: day101 10degC chemostat 2011 inoculated with Wadden Sea sediment taken from... | place: Germany: Bremen... | reverse complement strand
ATAAATATGATTTTGGCACTGTTACGCCAGGAAGTACGGGGATTCCTGATGCGAATGTCATTCAGTGGGGTGTATTTATCCAAGATCAGGCTTTCTTTATGCAAGAGCGTCTAATCGTCACCGCCGGGCTTCGTTTTGATTCTTTTTCCGCTGACCCAAGTACTGACTCGGGCTATACAACAGAATATGCAAAAAATAGCGACAGTGCAGTGACAGGAAAGCTTGGTTCGGTTTATCATTTGAATGATCAACTTTCGTTATTTGGTCAAGTGAGCCAAGGCTTTAAAGCACCAACTGTCTACGACCTATATTACTTTTATAATCAAGGGGCGATTATTGAAGCAAACCCTGACTTAAAAGCGGAGAGAAGTACGGCCTATGAGCTTGGATTACGTGGTGAAAATAGTTCAGCGCGCTTTGAGTTCGCGATGTTCTACAATGATTACACAGACTTTATTACTCAAGAGGTCACGGGCGAACGAGGCGGTAAAGATGTTATTACCAAAAAGAATCTTGATGAGGTTGAGATATATGGTGTTGAATTTAGCTCAACCATTTACCTTGACCAGATATTTTCTGCCCCTCAAGGGATGTATAGCCGTGTCAGTGTTTCCTATTTAGACGGCGAAGATAAGAAAACCGGTGACGCATTAGATTCAGTTGCACCGCTAAGGGGCGTTATCGGTTTGGGTTTGGATAGAGATGTTTATGGTGCAGCGTTGAATGTAAAAATGGTTGCGGCTAAAAATGATTGGCAAGCGGATGATAATGAAAATGTTTCGGGTTATACGTTAGTCGATTTTACGACGTATTATCAACCTACCCAAGATGTAAGAGTATCAGCAGGTTTGTTTAATGTTTTGGATAAAAAGTATTGGTTATACGATGACATCGCTGGACGAACAGCGACGAACAGCTTTAACAAAGATATAAAATCTCAACCTGGGCGTAATTGGGGTGTAGCGGTGGATTACCAGTTCTAGGTCTCCCTTATCTTATACTCTTTTAACCAAAAGCCGCCTTTGCATTAAAAGGCGGCTTTTTAAATTTGGATCAAATAGTGTCAAATCAAGCAATAAAAGAAATCAATATAAAATGGCTATATGGCCATGCCATACAACATAAGAAAAAACTGGTTGTGGCAAATTGCGTTGCTGTTTTGGCTGCGGTTATCAGTGTACCAATACCCTTAATGCTTCCATTGTTAGTCGATGAGGTACTGCTACAGCAACCAGGTTCTGGCATTGCATTCCTTAATCGATTAATACCAACATCTTTACATAGTCCTCAAGGCTATATAGCGATGGTTTTATTGCTCATTATTATGATGCGCTTAGTCAGTCAGGGGCTGAATATATTACAAGCTCGTCAGTTTACTTTAGTGTCTAAGTCGCTCACTTGCACATTACGAAAAAGACTTTTAGAAAAACTCGGCAAAATCAATATGCGTCAGTACGAAGAGAGAGGAAGTGGGGCACTGACTTCTTATCTCGTCACGGATATCGAAACCGTTGATAAGTTTATCGGTTCGACCATGAGTCGATTTGTCGTCAGCATTCTATCGATTATCGGAATTTCGATGGTTTTGTTTTGGTTAGATTGGAAGCTAGCGCTTTTCATCATTTTACTCAATCCAGTCATTGTACTGCTGTCCAAAAAGATGGGCCATAAAGTAAAAGAATTAAAGAAAAAGGAGAATCATTCCTTTGAAAGGTTTCAGCAACGATTAGTCGAAACGCTGGATGGCCTGTATCAGTTGAGAGCGTCAAATCGAGAGCGAGAATACCTAGAAAGGTTAATGCAAGATGCCGACGGTATCAGGCAAGACGCTGATAATTATGCGTGGCAATCGGATGCCGCCAATCGGATTTCTTTTTTATTATTTCTCGTTGGTTTTGAAATATTTCGAGCCGTGGCGATGGTGATGGTGCTGATGGGGGACCTTACTGTGGGCCAAATATTCGCCGTCTTTGGCTACCTTTGGTACCTGCTTTCACCTATACAGGATTTGCTTAGCATACAATATTCTTGGTTTAGTGCATCAGCAGCAATGAAGCGTTTAAATGGCTTATTAATGTTGGAAGAGGAGAAGGTGTACTTACCAAAACTTGTTCCTTTTGAGAGAAATCAGTCGTTTGATATAGAGTTTAAGAACATTGAATTTGCCTATGACTCAGAAAGACGGGTTATCGATAACCTGAGTTTATGTATCCCTAGAGGAAAACGAGTTGCTTTGGTCGGTGCGTCTGGAGGGGGCAAATCGACACTTATTCAGCTGTTGCTTGGTATCTATCAAAAAACCAACGGGGATATTTTAATCAATGGGTATCCTATAGAGGATGTAGGTTATGAAAGCTTAAGAGATAGGCTAGCTGTTGTATTACAGCATCCTATGATCTTCAACGATAGTTTAAGAGAAAACCTTACTTTGGGTGAGAGTTACAGTGATGACCAACTTTGGAGCGCGCTTAAGGTTGCTCAACTGTACGAGTTTGTAATTGCGCTACCAGATCAATTGGGTTCTGAACTCGGCCGCCAAGGTGTTAAGTTGTCGGGGGGCAAAGACAGCGTTTAGCGATAGCAAGAATGGTACTGGTTAACCCTGATTTCGTGGTGCTAGATGAAGCTACGTCGGCGCTAGATACGTCGACAGAATCTGCTTTACACCATGCTTTGGATACGTTTCTGGATGGTAAAACAACGTTGATAGTGGCGCATCGACTATCGGCTGTAAAACAAGCTGATTTGATTTATGTATTGGAGGATGGAAAAGTGATTCAATCTGGGAATCATCATGAGCTTGTTCAAAAAGAGGGGTTGTATCAGACGCTTTATGGCACTCAAGTATAGGACCAAAAAACAATAAAAAAAGGTAAGACTTTTGAAGTCTTACCTTTTTATTTATGCTTTATCTAGCAACGGACGTCAAGGTTGTAGTGTGAACAAACTACAGTGTCTTCGACGTACCTGACGATGCTTGACTGGTTGCTGATTGGCTACCTGCACCTTTAGGCTTATAGCGCTCTTCTTTTAATGGCGCTGCCTTGACTTCAATCTCTTTAATATCTTGAGGTCCAGGGGCTTTCGTCATTACTGATGTTGCACGAGCTTTTAGCTTTTGAGTGGTCGCTTTAGGTTTCGCGACGACAATCGCTTCTTGCTTAACTTCAACTTCAGCTTGTTGAGTAGGCACTTCTATTGGTGCCGCATTATCTTCAACGATTGGCGTTTCAATCACAGATGCTTCAACAACGGGTTCTTCAGTGACTGGTGTTTCCACCACCTCTGCTTCAACGGTTGGTTCTTCAGTGACTGGTGTTTCCACCACCTCTGCTTCAACGGTTGGTTCTTCAGTGACCGGAGTTTCTACCATCGCCGTTTCAATAACCGGCTGGTTAATCACCGGCGCTTCAACAACTGACTCTTCAACAACCGGTGTTTCTACTTCAGGCGTCTTTTGAATAGGCGCATCAGTGACGGTTGTTTCTGCTATATCGTTCGCTAGAACAGCTTCGTTTTGAACCGGTGCTTCGATTGGTGCTTGCTCAATAACAGGTGCAGCTTCAATCATAGGCGCTTTGTCTTCAACAATATCGCGAAGGATAATGACTTTACCCATTGCCATTTCAGGGCACGCGAAACCATTTAGAGCGACTTGCTCTACTTCAGGAGTTATGCGTGTTCTTTCTTTATATCTTGGTTTCGCAAGATCGTACTTAGGCATCACTTTACCCATTGCCATCTCAGGAGAGGCAACACCACCTTTACGTAGACGGAAAGGGTTAGGTCTGCGGTCACGACCACGACGGCGACGTTGTCCACTGGCACGTAAATGACGAGGAGTACGACGGTTACGGCGTTTCGTCTCTTCCTTATTTTCGCCTTCAGCAACAGCGGGCTTGTTAGTTTCAACAACGTCTTGAGCGACCTTAACGTCTTGCTCTACCTTCGCTTCAACTTGTGTCGCTTTCTCTTGTTGAGCGGCAGTATCTTGTTGGTCTTTAACTCTAACCTGTTTCTTAAGCTGACGACGTTGACGACGTTGCTTAATAACTTGTGTTTGCTTCTCTTCTACAACAGGAGCCGCTACCTCAACTTGTGCCTCAGCAGCAATTTGTTGACCTTGCTCCGCGACTTTAGCGTTAGACTTGATAACCTTCTTGTCTTGCTTAGGACGTCGGTTATCTCTGCGTTGATTTGGTTTAGTCTCTGCTTGTTCTTCTTGCTGGTCATTGCGAACAGGCTTGTTACGATTTTTGTTTTGATCGCGGTTGCCTTGTTGATCACGATTACCATCACGAGGATTGCGACGACGGTTGTCATTGCGATTATTGCGATTATTGCGATTGTTCTGAGGTTGCTCAGCAGGTTTCTCTTCTTTTACTTCTTCCACAGGGGTAGAGAAGAAACTTGTTAGTGCCTTGAACAGACGTGAAACAACACCAGGTTCGTTCGTTTCAGCTTTAACCGGAGTTTCTGTTTTAGCTGGCGTTGGCGCTGGAGATGCAGGTTGAGGAGCCGGCGCAGCAAAACCTTTAAGCGCAGGTTCTTCAATCTTCTTAGGCGTAATGTCTGCTTCAGAAGGCTCTGTTGCTTCTGCTTCTTTCATCGCTTCTAATTTCTTAGGAACAAGGTATGAAAGAATGTCGTGTTCTTCGCCACCACGTACACGGACCACTTCAAAATGAGGGGTTTCCATGTCGGAGTTTGGAACAATGATTACCCTCACATTTTGTGAAGATTCAATGGTATTAACAGAACGACGTTTTTCATTAAGAAGATAAGAAGCAATGGCGACAGGGACAACAGCAACAACTTGAGAGCTGTTGTCTTTTAGCGCTTCTTCTTCAATCAATCTAAGTACAGACAATGCAAGTGATTCATTATCACGAACCACACCCGTACCAGTACAACGTGGACAAATATGGTGACTTGCTTCTGCTAGAGATGGGCTCAATCGTTGACGAGACATCTCTAATAGACCGAAGCGAGAAATACGTCCGATCTGAACGCGCGCACGGTCCATACGAACGGCTTCACGTAATCGATTCTCAACTTCACGTTGGTTACGAACAGGTGTCATATCAATAAAGTCGATAACCACCAAACCACCAAGATCACGCAGACGCAACTGACGAGCAATTTCATCGGCGGCTTCTAGGTTAGTGTTTAGTGCTGTTTCTTCGATATCACTGCCCTTCGTCGCACGAGCGGAGTTGATATCAATAGAGGTTAGCGCTTCAGTTGGGTCGATAACGATGGAACCGCCAGAAGGCAAGCTCACGTTACGTTGGAAGGCTGACTCTATTTGGGTCTCTATTTGATAGTGACTAAATAGCGGAACTTCGCCATCATATTTCTTAACACGGTTAAGAAAATCAGGACGAATAAGTTGAATATGTTGTCTGGCGCGTTCGTAGATAGTGGCGCTATCTATTAATATTTCTACCAATGTCACGGCGTAAATAATCACGAATCGCTCGTACAATAACGTTACTCTCTTGGTGGATTAGGAATGGAGCAGGGGTTGTGCCTGCGGCTTCCGTTATCGCGTTCCAATGATTAAGTAATACGTTTAGATCCCACTCTAGTTCTTCAGCACTTTTGCCTACACCAGCAGTACGAACAATTAAGCCCATACCTTGTGGGAGGTCTAAAGTACTCAGTGCCGATTTAAGTTCTGTACGCTCATCACCTTCGATACGGCGAGAAATACCACCGGCTCTAGGATTGTTTGGCATCAGAACTAAATAGCTACCCGCAAGCGAGACAAATGTTGTTAGTGCTGCTCCTTTATTGCCGCGTTCTTCTTTTTCAACTTGTACAATGACTTCTTGGCCTTCAGTAAGCACTTCTTTAATGCTTGGACGACCTTGGTAAGTGTACCCTTTAGGGAAGTAATCGCGAGCAACTTCTTTAAGAGGAAGAAAACCATGTCTTTCTGCACCGTAGTCAACAAATGCAGCTTCTAAACTTGGTTCTATACGTGTGATTTTGCCTTTATAGATATTTGCTTTTTTCGATTCATGGCCAGGGCTTTCGATATCAAGATCGAAAAGTCGCTGTCCATCGACCAAAGCGACACGCAACTCTTCTTTTTGAGTTGCGTTGATTAACATTCTTTTCATTTTTTATTTTCTCGTTGATTATTCTTTATTTTAATTACATATGCCGCTTGGCTTCGATACCGATGGTGTCAGATCCCATGACTTAATAAGTGCAGCCTCACGGCTGGAAGGGATGCTCTCGGACACTCCAGTCATCAGGAACTAAATTAATAGGTCCTGATCCACAACTTTGGTGGTGAATACTCAACATCAGTGAACGATGAGTAGAGCGACAAGTAAGCTTTATTCTCAACGTCTTACGCCATACGCTGCATCGAATAATAAAACTCTTCTACTCATTTAGCTTATTGCTGCTGGATAATCAGAAAAATTGCGAAATGCATTCAAATTACCCATAGCAGGTGTGACTATAGCAGTGCGGTGAAAATACAGCAATCTGCTTTGTTATAAACAGGCAAAATATTTGAAAGTAGTTAAAATTTCAAAAAAGCTATCTTTATGATAAATAATGGCTTTTATAAGGTTGCTCTAATTTTGTCCAATTTTAATCCCAATATTTATACACAGGCTACGTTCACGAGACTCATTCGACATTAATTGCCGTATATTGGTGTTAGATAAGATGAAATAAGTAAAGAGTGATAAAAACTCAATTTGAATGATAGAATGCGCGCCATGAATGAGATAAAAACCAAAGTCCAGTTTGTCGATATTGATGCTGATATGGCAGGACAGCGCATAGATAATTTCATGCGCAATCAACTTAAAAACGTGCCTAAAAGTCTGATCTATAGAATCATTCGAAAGGGCGAAGTGCGTGTAAATAAAAAACGAATCAAAGCGGAATATAAACTGCAGCCGGGTGATATTGTTCGAGTGCCACCGGTAAAAATGGAAGAGGTTGAACAAAAAGATGTGCCTAACACGAAACTAAACAAAGTTGCTGAGTTAGAGAGTTGCATCATATTTGAAGATGATCACATGCTTGTCTTAAATAAACCGTCCGGAACGGCAGTTCATGGTGGGAGTGGGTTGAAGTTTGGTGCAATAGAAGCGCTCAGAGCATTACGTCCTGATGCGCGCTTTTTAGAATTAGTCCACCGCATCGACCGGGATACATCAGGAATATTGCTTGTCGCGAAAAAACGCTCTGCGCTGAGACATTTGCAAGCCCAATTTCGTGAAAAAACAGTACAAAATATTACTTTGCGCTTGTTATGGGGCATTGGAAGCCAAGCTGTCGACTAGTAAATGAACCATTATTGAAGAATGAAGTGAACAGCATTGTTCGTGTAAACCCTAATGGCAAGGCTTCTGAAACACGTTTCAAAATAGTGGAAAAATTCACTGAAGCAACATTGGTTCAAGCAAGTCCAATTACAGGAAGGACGCATCAAATTCGCGTCCATGCGCAATACACAGGGCACCCAATAGCGTGGGATGATCGATATGGAGACCGTCGATTTGATGCTTATACTGGCAAGGTTGGTTTAGACCGGCTCTTTTTACATGCCGCCAACATTAAGTTTGCTCATCCTGCTACAGAGGAAAAGATAGATATCTCAGCGCCTATGGAAGGAAGATTAGAAGCGGTACTTCAGCGATTAAGAGGTTAAAAAACGTATCGTTAAGAACCGAGAACAGAGACGCCTTGTTTTTCTAGCATATCTATCAATGTAATTAACGGGAGCCCGATTAAACTATTCGGGTCTTTCCCCTCTAATCTATCAAAGAGTGCAATGCCTAACCCTTCACTCATAAAACTGCCAGCACAGGTTAGCGGTTGTTCTCGTTTGACGTAATCTTCTATCTGTTTTTGATTAAGTGTTCGGAAATGAACCTTAAAAGTATCCAGTTTTACTGAGGTGCTATCTGTGCTGGTATTATATAAAGCTAACCCAGTATAAAAAGTGATGCATTGTCCACTTGCCGCGGTGAGTTGTTTAACGGCATTTTCTACTGTGTGGGGTTTACCGATAATGTCTCCATTAATGACGCAAACCTGATCAGAGCCGATTATGAGGGAATGGTCATCGTTTTTGCAGCTCTTGGCTTTATTTAAAGCCAACCTAAGGACTAATTGTTCCGGTGCTTCTCTTTCTAATGGGGTTTCATCACAGCTTGGATTGGTTTGTTTAAAAGGTATCTGGATCTTTTCCAAAATGGATTTTCGAAACGGCGAGGTTGAAGCCAAAATGAGGTCCAATTTATTCATAGGAAACGTCTTGTTGAGCAGAGAATAGCGACAGAATAAACGATAATTAAAAAAAGCATAACTTTTTCACTTTTCCTTTGACTCAAGACGATTAGAAATATATTATTCGCGCCCTATGCAAAAAGTAAAAATTCCACGCTCGGTAGATCCGGTTAAAGCCGCACAAAGTAGACTAGATTTTGATGGTATCATCCAACCTAGTTTATTTAAGCGCTTAGCTGAGACGACCTCAGGCGTAAAACGCGACGCAGAAGTCTCATTGTCTTTTGAGATGGATGAACAACGATTAACCGTTATCTCTGGTAAAGCTAACGTTGAAGTCGATTTAGAGTGTCAGCGTTGTAACGAGATTTTCGCACATGAGTGCGAAGTTCAATTTACTTATACTCCTGTTCGCAGTGAGAAAAGTGAAGTGGATACACCCGAAGAGTACGATTTGGTAGATCGGAACGAGTACGGTGAGATTGATCTCATACAACTAGTTGAAGACGAGTTCATTCTTGGTTTGCCTCAAGTGGCAATGCATGATGATGCGAACTGTAGCGTTAATTCAGATAATTTGGTGTTTGGTGTGCTTCCGAAAGAAGTTGAAGAAGATAAACCAAACCCATTTGATGTTTTAAAAAGCTTAAAGCGATAAGCTTTAAGTATAGACAAAGGAGTAGGGTCCATGGCCGTACAAAAGAGCAAAAAATCACGTTCAATGCGTGGCATGCGTCGTTCACATGATGCGCTAACTACAGCTGCACTTTCTGTAGACCCAACAACAGGTGAAACTCACCTGCGTCACAACGTGACTGCTGACGGTTTCTACCGTGGCAAAAAGGTTATCAACAAGTAAGGTTGACCTTTGAAAACTATTACCGTTGCACTTGATGCAATGGGCGGGGATTTCGGTCCCTGCGTAACAGTGCCTGCCGTCGTGCAGGCACTGTCGCATTTCCCAGAGCTAAAAGTGATTATAGTCGGTGATCAATCCATGATCACATCCGAATTGTCTCGCCTAGGATATGTGGGAGATGATCACTCACTCAATCATCGTTTTAACTATCTCCCATAGTGAGCGAGTCATATCTAATTCAGAAAAACCCTCCCTTGCTTTAAGAAACAGTACTGGCTCGTCGATGCGTATGGCAATTGACGCCGTAGCCGACGGCACAGCGGATGCTTGTTTAAGTGGCGGGAATACCGGTGCGTTAATGGCACTTTCTCGGTTTAGACTCAAATTATTACCCGGCATAGAGAGACCAGCTTTAGTGTCGGCCCTTCCTACGGCGTTGGGTAAGAAAACTTGGTTGCTTGACCTCGGTGCAAATGTGTCAGTGGATGCGGATACGTTATTCCAATTTGCTGTGATGGGTGGAGCATTAGCTGAAGAACACCTAGATAGACCACCAAGAGTGGCTATACTCAATATCGGTGAAGAAGAGATTAAGGGTAATGACTTAGTAAAAAGATGCGCTGAAATGCTAAGTCAAACTAAATCGATTAACTTTAGTGGTTATATCGAAGGCAATCAGTTACTTCACGATGCGGCCGATGTCGTTGTATGCGATGGCTTTGTCGGCAATGTTTGTTTAAAGACAGCAGAGGGTGTTGCCCACCTTTTTATTGGTAAACTTAAAGAGCATATGGCAACATCAAATCTAAAGGGTTGGATAGCAAGAAAATTATTTGCCAACCTAATAGAAGAGATAAAACAGCTGAACCCCGACCAGTACAACGGCGCAAGTTTGTTAGGATTGCGCGGTATTGTGATAAAAAGTCATGGAAGTGCTGATGTGGCTGCTATTGTCAATGCTATTGGTGAAGCAGTACACGAAGTCAAACGACAAGTACCAAGTCGTATTAGTGACCGCTTAGAAGCGGTGTTACTCGAGAGGCATTATTAGTCTATATGTACAGTAAAATATTAGGTACGGGCAGTTATCTGCCATCTCAGGTGCGTTCAAACGCAGACTTAGAGAAAATGGTAAATACCACCGATGAATGGATCGTAACAAGAACTGGGATTCGTGAGCGTCGTATTTCTGCACCGGATGAAACGGTAGCGGACATGGCAACAATAGCCTCTCAAAATGCTATCGATATGGCTGGATTAGATAAGGACGATATCGATATGATTATCGTCGCAACGACCAGTGGTTCAAATGCTTTTCCATCGGCTGCCTGTGAAGTTCAAGCAAAATTGGGTATTAAACATTGCCCAGCTTTTGACATGGCGGCGGCATGCTCTGGATTTGTTTATGCGCTTTCAGTTGCGGATCAACATATCAAATCAGGTATGTGTAAAAATGTGTTAGTGGTTGGTGCGGATGCTCTTTCAAAAACCTGCGATCCTACCGATCGTGGTACCATCATTCTTTTCGGTGATGCAGCAGGTGCAGTTGTGGTCGGTGTAAGCGAAGAGCCGGGGATTCTATCAACACACATCAATGCCGATGGGCGTTTTGGCGATTTATTAAGCCTTAAACATCCTGGTCGTAAAAAAGAGAAGAGTGAAGGTGAATTCGCTCAGACTGACGACATAAATAGCTGGCTTCATATGGCTGGAAATGAGGTATTTAAAGTTGCTGTTACGCAACTGTCTCGTTTGGTTAAAGAAACGCTTAAAGCAAATGGTATGGATAAATCCGAACTTGATTGGCTTGTACCACATCAAGCAAACTTACGGATTATCTCTGCGACGGCTAAAAAATTGTCTCTGCCCCTAGAACAGGTAGTTATTACGCTAGATCGCCACGGTAATACGTCTGCGGCAACGGTACCAACGGCATTAGATGAAGCGGTACGCGATGGTCGAATTCAACGTGGGCAAACCATACTATTGGAAGCATTCGGTGGTGGTTTCACCTGGGGCTCCGCTTTAATTAAGTTTTAAAATTTAAATTCAGTAGATAGGCTTTCGTCTATCTACTTCAATTATTAATGCATTGCTTGAGGGAAAATAACTATGAGCAAATTTGCTATCATATTTCCGGGTCAAGGTTCTCAAACTGTTGGTATGCTTGCAGAGCTTGGTGAACAATTTGATGTTGTAAAAGCAACCTTCGCTCAGGCTTCTGAAGCGCTAGGTTATGATCTTTGGGCTTTGGTTCAAAATGGCCCAGCAGAAGATTTAAATCAGACTTCTCGCACTCAACCTGCACTGCTTGCTGCATCTGTCGCTATTTGGCGTGTATGGCAAGAACAAGGTTTGAAGCAGCCTGTCAATTTAGCAGGACACAGCTTAGGTGAGTATTCTGCCCTTGTATGTGCTGGAGTGATTGATTTTCAGCAGGCGATTAAACTCGTCGAGTTACGTGGTCAGTTCATGCAAGAAGCGGTACCTGCTGGTGTGGGTGCGATGTATGCCATCATCGGGTTAGACGATGAATCGATCGCAAAGGCATGTGAAGAAGCGGCGCAAGACGAGATTGTCTCTCCGGTCAACTTCAATTCACCTGGTCAGGTTGTGATTGCTGGCAACAAAGCAGCGGTAGAGAGAGCTGGTGTACTTTGTAAAGCGGCGGGCGCGAAACGAGCGCTGCCTTTGCCTGTATCGGTGCCTTCTCATTGCGCATTAATGCAACCAGCAGCGGATAGATTAGAAATCGCATTGCAAGATATTGAATTTAACACACCTGTTATCCCAGTGATTAATAATGTTGATGTCATTGCGGAAACGGATCCAGAAAAAATCAAAAATGCTTTGGTTCGTCAACTTCATAGCCCTGTTCGTTGGACCGAAGGTGTTCAACAAATGAGTGATGATGGTGTTGAAAAACTCTATGAATTAGGCCCAAGCAAAGTGTTAACGGGTTTAACGAAACGTATTGTTAAGACGCTTACCGCTGCGGCAGTAAATGATTGTGCTTCATTAGAAGCTGCAAAGTAAAAAGAGAGATAGAAGATGAGAAACCTAGAAGGCAAAGTAGCACTGGTTACTGGTGCGAGCCGTGGTATTGGACGCTCAATTGCGGAGCTTCTTGTTGAACGTGGAGCGACAGTTTTTGGTACGGCAACAAGTGAAAGTGGCGCCGTGGCTATCACTGAATACTTAGGTGAGAATGGCAAAGGTTTTAAACTCAATGTGACTGAGCCAGAATCTATTACAGACGTTATCAAAGAGATCACAACAAATTATGGCGGCGTAGATATTTTAGTTAACAACGCTGGTATTACTCGTGATAATCTATTGATGCGTATGAAAGATGACGAATGGACGGATATCATAGATACTAACCTCACGTCTATTTTCAGACTGTCCAAAGCAGTTTTGCGTGGCATGATGAAAAAACGTAACGGACGTATTATTAATGTCGGTTCTGTTGTCGGAACTATGGGTAACGCAGGTCAAACTAACTATGCCGCAGCGAAAGCGGGTGTGATTGGTTTTACTAAGTCTATGGCACGTGAAGTTTCTTCACGCGGTGTAACAATTAATACTGTTTCACCCGGTTTTATTGAAACTGACATGACAAAAGCACTGAATGATGAGCAGCGTGCTGCTACACTATCTCAGGTACCTGCGGGACGCTTAGGTGACCCACGTGAAATTGCAGCAGCGGTAGCATTTTTAGCTTCTCCAGATGCGGCATATATTACTGGTGAAACACTTCATGTAAACGGTGGAATGTACATGGTTTAAATGTGCACTATGTTTTGTGTATGATTTAGGTCAAAAA
>LLEJ01000086.1_pt1 | contig 13015 bp, 14 predicted proteins | sample 595831 | NCBI WGS metagenome assembly LLEJ01 (sample SAMN02919310, study PRJNA255460) | bioreactor metagenome | biome: chemostat; feature: culture 2011_10.1; material: sediment; isolation source: day101 10degC chemostat 2011 inoculated with Wadden Sea sediment taken from... | place: Germany: Bremen... | reverse complement strand
AAATGGCATGGCAATGGAAGGAATGACGGATGTTGGCATGCCTGCTGCGGGTGCAAAACCGACGAAGGTAGTACACGTTCTTTTATCTGACGATATGAAAATCCGATTCAAGAAAGAGGTAAATATTGAGACCAATGATGTGATTCAATTCGTGATTATGAACACAGGAAAAATTGACCATGAGTTTTCTATCGGTAGTGCGAGTGAGCAGATTGAACATCGTGAAATGATGAAGGCCATGGGTAATCACGCGCACGATAGCGGCAACGCGGTCACCGTTAAACCCGGAAAAGCGAAACAACTCTTATGGCACTTCCACGGAGAAAAAAACGTAGAATTAGCTTGTAATATTCCGGGGCATGCTGAAGCTGGAATGATAAAAAAACTGACACTTTAAAACCATGAATTGTCCACGTTAACACTTGTTTTGATGAAAATTAGATATAGACAATAAACATGGGCAATGCACGATAACGTTAATTCTTATCGACGCTTTATTAATAATATAGAGCGTCGATACAACCCGAGAATTAAACCCATTTCTATTGACTCGTAGTCATCATTAAAAAACCACAGAAAGCCGCATTATTCGGCTTAAGGGAGTCATCGACAAGCGCCCTCATTTCAATAATTTGCGAGCGATATTTTAGATAGAATTCATAGCTAGGAGTAGGTTTGTATTCTAAGTCTTTCAGTTCAAAATACTTTATGACGCCTTTCGCCGTCGTCGGTTTTACAAAAACTTCATCAAGTGGCGCATAGTAGTTTGGAATAATCGTCATCAGTGACCATTTGGCTAACCGAGCAGGCCTTAACAAATCGCCCATAATATTAAAGCCATATTCTTGGTCGCCGTGCAGCATATCTTTCAGCGCGTATGCATAACTCTCTCTTTCATCATGTGTCATTCCCTTTACCCAATCTCGCAGTTTAGGCTTTTCGAACAAGGACACCATCGAAGATCGACTGATCACCTTGATCATGTTTTCAGCAACCAGTTGCGGCTTGCTGAAGGATTCCTCAGAGAATAAACCCTGACACTGCTCTATCATCTGAGGCACTCGATGTTTCTTAGCAATTTTAGCCATTTCAGGATCAGAAAAGCCCTGAGGGAACTGCAACAAAAAATCACGCTCTGCCGCCTTCAGTCTGAGTTTATTCATGGGAAACCTCTAAATACATTTTTTGTAAAATGAGAGTGTTTGATTTAGCACGATATACCAGCAGCATCAAGCGTCATTCACAAGAAATTAAAAATTTGATCAAAATACATTAAGCTACTATAGTACACCATATGGTTAACTATAATGAACAACAACTCTCCCAAGTTTTTTCCGCGTTATCTGACCCAACGCGCCGCGAGATGTTAATACGACTAGGTCAAAACGAGATGTCTATTGCAGATCTATCTATGCCCTTCAACATTACAAAATCGGCCATTACTAAGCATGTAAAAGTATTAGAGAATGCCGGATTATTGAAGCGAACCATAGATGGTCGAGTGCACCACTGCCGTTTCGACCCAGAGCCTTTAAAGCAAGCTTCTGATTGGATGAAATTTTATGAGAAGTTTTGGAATAGCAAATTTAATGCACTGGATGTATTTTTGGCGAAGGAAGAGCAATCATAATGAGCGCACTAACGTTTAATGAGACCCTTGAACTAGAACACGTATTCAAAGCCCCGATAGAACGCGTATTTGCTGCATGGACGAATGCCGAAATGCTTGCGCTTTGGTTTGGACCTGAACACTTCTCGGTTGTGAACGTTGAAGCTAATTGTCAAAAAAATGGCCGCTATGACATCACCATTGAGTCACCAGATAAAAATCTCATAAGGCACTACGGTGAGTACCTTGAAGTCGATGAACCAACCACCCTAATCTTTACATGGGAGATTGAGAATCAGTCCTGCCAAGGCAGTATTGGGCACAAAGCGACCACCATTGTTGAGTTAAACTTCATCTCTCAGGGACAAACAACGTTGTTACAACTTAAACACGAAAAATTACCTGACGACGTTGCACTTAATGGGCATCGATTTGGTTGGATGAGTAGTTTCGACAGTCTCAGTACGCTTTTAGATCAACAATATTAAATTAATATCATCGATGAAAAAATCGCAATAATCTTGTCTCGAATGTTAGGTATTTAGACATAAACTCAAAATAAGCAATTCGCTTATTTGTTACGGGAAAATAGTACACCTAATGGTTAACTATTGACTTTACTAGGAGATACACATGCAAAGCATACTTCACAAAATAGTCATCGAAGCGTCACCTAATCAGCTATTTCGGGCGTTAACGACCACAGAAGGATTATCGAACTGGTGGACAAAAACGGAACAGCAAGGTGATGAACTTACCTTTTCATTTGGACCTAATGGAGAACATCAAGTCGTGATGACGTTACTCTCATCGATCCCCGATAAAGAGGTGAGATGGCAATGTACAGGTGGACCATGGGTTGAAACCGGTGAATTTGTTTTTTCAATCTCTGTCGATGATCGCGGATCATGCCTTAGATTCGCTCACCACGGTTGGGAACAACCCGATGATTTCTACCAACACTGCAACGCTAAATGGGGTTTCTTTCTGGTTATCAGTCTAAAACAATACTTAGAAACCAAAATCGGACAGCCACACCCAAATGATCCGAGTATATGATTCCTTAATGACCACCATTTTACGACCAGACAGCGGTTGAGAAAGCTTTTCTCACCGCTGTCTATGACCATAAAAACTCATGTTACTCACTAACGCTTGTAGAAACTCAGCGGTTTCGCCCTTCTTCGAACCTTGGTAGTTGATCGGATATTTCACACCAATTGGCACCATATTTGGTATAGATATGAGCGTCAGGTTTATGGGGTATATCCGTATCCAACGCGCCTAATGAAAACTCTACAAATTCCCCATTATCGTCCGAAGGAATAAAGCGCAGGCTAGATCCACACGTCGAACAAAATTGTCTTTTTGTTCCATTATAAGCTTCGTATGTCTTAAGCTGTTTTTCTCCTGAGAGCCATTTAAAATGCTCACTGCGTGCTTCACCATAGGTGGCATATGCCGCACCATGAAATTTACGGCACATACTGCAGTGACAATGCCCCATCTTTTTTTGAATCTCATCGACTTCAAACTTAATAGACCCACACAAACATTGACCTTTATATAACGGCTTCATATTCACTTCCTTGTCATTGTAATCATCAATAATGAATGGTTTTAAGCTGAGGAGCTAGTGCAATTACAGAACTTTTTATCTCTGCGTTTTCAGTATTTAGACTGTATTTTACTCGCTGTATTTTAGTATGATCGTTTGTAAATCAGACACATTTGTTGCAACGTGGTCCGGTTTTACTCGCCACTCGTCCGGGTTCGCTCCACTGTAACCAGCTGCGACAGATACAACTTTCAATCCATTCCCTAGCTCAGCTTCAATATTTTTTGCAAACTCAGCGTCGGCTTCATGATCACCAATATACATGACCCATTTGTTTACAACGTCATCAAACAACTTCGCAAGACATTTTATCCCACCACTAGGATGGGGTTTCTGCGATTCATTATCTACGTCATCGTATCCAATAATCGCTCTGAATGAATCATCAAGTTCGTTGTCTTTTAATACACGCCAGATATTTTGCTGCGAGTTTTGCGAACAGATACCATGAGGAATATGAGAAAACTGCCGTATAGTACGATCAATGCCATCAAATAAGTGCACGGCTGTTTGATTGCTATTTTGATGCTCGGCCCAAAGAGACCCAGCTTTTAGCATCTCACTTTCTGTCAGCCCGTAATATTTACAATATAACTCCTGCCAGTTTTTGGCGGCATGATTCGCTATGTGATAAGCGGTCTCGCTCAATAAATATTTGGGCAGATTATTTCCCGTCAAGTGAGGGGCGACAATTGATAAAATGGACTTGGTTATGTCGATATTCTTAGGCACAGAATTAACTAATGTGCCATCGTAGTCCCACAGGATTGCGGCTAATTTCATATAGATTCATTCTTCACCTTCTTGTTAGTCATCATTAAGCCATGATAACCACCACTAAGTAAATATAGTCCATCACAAGTCTGTATCTCAATTTGGAGCTAGCTAGTTAGCAGGTAGTACTAGTTGGTCATGATAGACGCCATTACTTTGTTGAGGATATTTACCCAGTAAGGACAAAACTGACTGCCGCTTGCGTTATTAATTTCTTGCAGAGCATGGGATATATGCCGCTTTGTATGCACCTGATGCGCGCGGGCGTGTGTCATGGCTTCAAATGCGTCCACTAAGGCTAAAATCTTCCCTCCATGAGAGATATCAACATTACTGAGTCCTTGCGGATAGCCTTTGCCATCAGCACGCTCGTGATGCTCTAGGATAAACTGTCGTGCTTCTGTCCAATGTGGCATTTCTGAAAGAAAGCTGACACTGCGCTGTACGTGGCCTCGAAGACAGGCGACCTCTGAATCAAGTAGCGCTGTTTTTTGTCTCAGTAATGCCAAAGGTAAAATAGACATACCTAAGTCATGCAGATAAACCGCCGCCCTTAATTGTTGCTCATCGACAATTTTTCCTGAGAACTGATTTAGCAGCAATGCTAATTTTAATTGACGACTGCTGCGTCCTTCCCAATTATCGACTCGATCTTCAACAGGCTTCATTATGCTGTGGAAAAAAACCAAATCAGGTTCGACTTCACCTGACCAGTCGATTCTTAGATCATCCAATTCCTGAGAAAAAAGTGCAGGTTCAATGTTGTTGGCAAACGGTGGCTCAATAATATGTAACGAATTGGTCAATAATTTTTCATGGTCACCCATGTTATCGGGCTGGACTTTGGCCATCATTTGAGTTGCTGCAATATACATCTGTGCGTCGTACATAACGCTACCGACATTCGCTATGTCATCAACAAACGATTTCACTTCTTCAATAATACTAAGCAGAAGGTCTGATATTAAATCATCATACTGCATTTCTCCTTCTCTCATTAATCCCAGAATATCTTCAAGAGCAGATAAGAGAGGAATAAGAGGAACGAACTTAGCAAGGCCAACATCACCTTTAATGGTATGGACAGAACGGAATAGTTTATCTAATAGATCTCTATTTTTCGGGTCATGACTCAGCAAGACCAACGTATTGGCACTATCTTCACAAAGAAGATCAACTTCATCGACCACATCGAGTAGAAGTTCATTATCCAAATCTAGCGGGGTAAAGCTCTTCATTGTTGATACTCACAATAATTGTCTTAAATAACTACAACTGGCATATAATACTGATATTTTAGTGGCAGATTATCTAGTGCAGCAATTATTGTACCTTAGCATCCTATGATTGGTGCTGTGCAACTTCTAAGTATCAACATTTAATTCTATATGGTTTTTATTAGCTCTTCCTTGGTTGGCAGGGCTATCATTGCTCCATAATACGGCTTATGCCGCTACTTTTTGGCCAACATCAAAAGTCACTAAACACCGTCAGAAGCATTCGATGAATAAATTGGCAAATCAGAAGGTAAACCGGTTTTGTTGGTATAAATACGAGAAAAGGAAGTAAGATTTGCCACTTTTACCGAAGCAAAGCGACCCCATTTACTTGCATCAGCCAGCAACCAACTTTGTCGAGAATTGGCAAGAATCGCTTTTGAAATTTCTGCTTCTTGCGGCTCATGTTCCATAGCAGATAAATTTGGCGTTATTGAGCCGCAACCAATGATACCTATGTCGGCTTCAAAATCACCAAAGAACTTTAAAACACTATGACCAACAACGTCTTGATGATCACAACGCACCAAACCGCCACATAGATACACTTCAACGTTCGGGTTATTTTCAAAGATTCTGGCCACTTGCAAATTATTGGTAATCACCCTAAGCGCCTTCAACCCAGTCAAAAACTCTGCCACGTAGGTTACCGACGTACCAATACCCATTATTACTGTAGAGCCTTCAGGGATCTGTTTTGCCACTTCTTGGCCAATCGCAATTTTGATATCAGATTCCACTTCCCTGCGAAACTGGTAGGTCGTATTCGTCAGATTTGCAGGCAGGCTCAGTCCACCATGCACTCGTCGAGCTAAACCCTGCTCGCACAACGAATTGACATCTCGACGTATTGTTTGTGTGGTAACCGCAAACATGGTTGACAGTTCATCGATCTGAACATCACTGTGTTGTTTGAGATAACCAATTATTTCCTGCTGTCGGAAGGTCAGTTCCATAATGGTTCAATCCTGTTAAAAAAGTTCCGGGTTATCCGTGATAATGTTCTTTACCTTCATTTGTGTAAACGTGGTCAATTTTTCCGGATCATTGAGTGTCCATATATTGAGAACATACCCTTCGTTTGTGATCGAGTATGCCATGTCATTCGTGAGAACTTTTTGGTCCACATGGACACTATAAAGATCCAACGACTTCACGCTATCCAGATAATCAGTGGATTTTTCTTCCGTAATATAACCCCGACGTATCTCCGGCAATAATGACTGACACAATTCCAAAGCACTCAAGGAGAAACTGGATAGTAGCAGCCTGTCATATGGAAAACCGAAAGACGTAATTATTTCAGCCACTTTTTCAGTCAAAGGTGCCACCTGCTCGCTATGGTGAATCTTCAACTCTAGATTCATACTTAGGTCGTTGTCTAAACAGGTTTGTAACGCCTCTTCCAGTGTCGGAATGGTTTCTTTTCTGAATGACTCACCAAACCAACTACCAGCATCAAGTTGCTTCAATTCACTGAGTGTTAATGAAGCGAGTTTTCCTGTTCCGTTCGTGCAACGTTCCAAATTTTCATCATGAAATATCACCGGAACATTATCCGCGGTTAATTGGGTATCTATTTCTATCCAACCAATACCAACTTCAGCTGCTTTTTTAATTCCAGCGAGTGTATTTTCTGGAGCCAGAGCCGCTGCACCACGATGACCAACAATCATAGATACCTTCTATACTTTCATTTTAAACCACACAATCTTAAGCAGCAATTTTACAAATACACTGTTTAAATTCAAGCTTAAGATGTTAAAAAATCATATTAGCCTTCAATTTGATAACATGATCACAACATTCATATGAATGTTTTAATGTTCATATGAATGTAATAATGAATACTATATGGTAAGTAATCTAACAATTAGAACATAATAAACGTGAACAAAAGCTCACATACGAGCGCGGTAAAAACAGGAACACTTTACCTAACTACTAGAGGGTTAAGATAATGAAAAAGCTACTACTGGGTACTGTATTAACAGCAGCAACGCTGTTTGGATATGGCGTCATTGGAAGTGAAACCGCAATGGCGGCGTCAGAAAAACCAGTGAATATCAATATGAGCTTGGTGTTTACCCAAAACGAACTGCTAACAAAAGAGCTGATCAAGGTGACGGATAAGATCCGTACACGTACGGATGGTGGCGTTAATATTAAAGTATTCCCAGGTGGTCAATTACCGGTATACAAAGATAATCTAGAGCAGGTGGTGAATGGTGCCGATTGGATAGCGGTTGAAGATCTAAGCTACCTTGGCGATTTTGTACCTGATTTTGCAGCGCTAGCTGGCCCAATGCTTTACAACTCTTACGATGAATATCTTGCCATGATGAAAACCGACTTTGTTGCTGACCTATCAGCTCAAGTTGAGAAAAAAGGCATAAAAATTCTAACCGCAGACTACATGTTCGGCTTCCGTCATATGATCACTAATAAAGAGATCAAATCTTCTGCTGATATGAAAGGCATGCGTATTCGTGTACCAGGTAGTCAACTGTTCATCAGTACACTCGCGTCTATGGGCGCTTCTCCTGCTTCATTACCATTCCCAGAAACCTATGCTGGCGTACAGCAAGGTGTTGTCGATGGTCTTGAAGGTTCAATCTTAACTATGTACTCAACTAAGATGTATGAAGTGGCAAAAAACATGTCATTTACTAAACACTTCTTAGGTACTGTTGGCCTATACATTTCGCCAAAAGTTTGGGACAAGTTAACGGCTGAACAACAAAAAATTGTGATGGAAGAGCTAGAAGCTGGCGCGATTTCGAATACCAGCGAATTAGTGAAACTTGATGAAGAGTACATGAACAAACTTCAAGACTTAGGCGTGACATTCAACGAAGTTGATACGGTTGAATTCGGTAAGCTGACCGCTGACGTGTATAACCAGTTCCCATCATGGAGCAAAGGTATTCACGCAACGATTAATGGCGAACTGGAGAAAATCCGCGCTAACAAATAGTTAAAAAACGACTTACAACGCCTTGTTACTAATAAAGCCTAATAAGGCGTTGTAATTAGTTCGTTTAGATAGATTCTTGGAGTACAAATGCGTTTTATAACTAACATTGAAGAAATCTTAGCTTCAATTGCCATTTCTATTACGGTTTTAATGGTCATCATTAACGTGTTCTTACGTTACGGCTTCGGTTTTGTTGTGCCCTGGAGCGAAGAGCTATCTGTTATCTGTTTTATCTGGGCCGTCTATTTTGGCATCAGTTCTTGTTACAAACATAAATTACACATGGGTGTCGATGTCATAATGACCTTATTGCCCGACAGCGCGAAACGACCGTTTCGCCTAGTAATAGCCTGTTTCTTATTAATACTGAATGTAATCTTGGCTTATTTAAGTTTTGATTACACCATGCTGTCGACCAAGGTGACACCTGTGATGGGAATGTCTTATTTCACCATTAATGGTGTACTGATTGTCTGCTTTTCTTTAATGGCATTTCATACCCTGAAATTTATCAAAGACGATTTGAAAAGTTCAGATGAAAATTCGTCGACACATACGCACTAGGTGGTTGAAGTGGACATTTATTTACCGATTATCCTCTTGTTTGTATTATTTTTATTGAATGTACCCATCGCGTTTTCATTAATCGCATCATCATTGGTCTACTTTCTTTTTCTTAATACGTCCATTCCAGTTAGCTTAGTGATGCAGCGATTTATATCCTCTGCTTCTTCTTTTCCTTTGTTGGCGATACCCTTTTTTATCATGGTTGGCTCAATCATGAACTACGCCGGGATCAGCCGAAGTTTGCTGTCCTTTGCCGATTCACTTATAGGGCATAAAGTCGGTGGATTAGCGCATGTGAATGTACTGCTTAGTACGTTGATGGGCGGCATATCAGGCTCTGCAAATGCCGATGCGGCGATGCAGTCAAAGATATTGGCACCAGAAATGACCAAACGTGGTTATGATCTCCCATTCACCGCAGCGGTAACGGCGGCGTCTTCGAGCATTGCACCGGTTATTCCACCGGGTATAAACCTGATTATCTTTGCACTGCTGGCTAACGTGTCTGTCCATTCCATGTTCATCGCCGGCTATGTGCCAGCGGTATTAATGGCCGGGTCATTAATCTTTACCATCGCCATTATTTCAAAAAAACGAGGCTATAAACCCTCTCGTTCAGTACCCGCACCTGCAAAAGAGCGCTTTCACTTTTTTGCCAAAGCCATCCCTGCTCTATTTATCCCTTTTGGCATCATTCTCGGCATGCGTTTTGGTTTATTTACACCAACGGAAGCGGGTGCTATCGCTGTTTTGCTATGCACTATAATAGGCGCATTAATCTACCGAGAATTAAAATTCCGTCATATTCCTATGATTCTGAAAGAGACCATTCAGGGCACAAGTAGTGTCATGTTCATCATTATTGGCGCGATGGTATTTGGTTATTACATGACCTTAGAGCAGATACCACAGAACGTGGCGTCGGCGTTGATTCAATTAACGGATAACAAGCTAATACTGTTGCTATTAATTAATGTGCTGCTTCTGGTCGTAGGTATGTTTATAGAAGGTGGCGCGGCAATGATTATATTAACGCCGCTACTTCTACCTGCTGTACTTAATCTTGGTGTCAATCCGGTTCATTTTGGTGTCATTGTTATCGTAAATATCATGATTGGCGGTGTCACACCGCCATTCGGTTCCATGATGTTTACAGTATGCTCAATTCTTAAAGTACGGGTGGCCGATTTTGTTCGTGAAGTTGCGCCGCTGCTGCTTGCACTTATTACCGTGCTCATGATCTTGACCTACTCAGAAGGTTTGGTCATGTTTTTACCGAATTTGCTATAATTCATTAAGGGATAGAATATGAAATCGGTAACGAATCAGCTAACCAAAGAATGGAAAACGGTAAGCTGGGTCTTAACAGACGTCGATGATACGTTGACTTGGCAAGGCAAGCTTCCCCCAGAGACCTTAATAGCACTCAACAACTTACAGCAAGCGGGTATAAAAGTTGTTGCCGTAACAGGCGCTTGTGCGGGTTGGTGTGATCACATTGCTCAACTTTGGCCTGTAGACGCAGTATTGGGTGAAAACGGGGCATTTATATTAGAGAAAAAAGACAATTATCTTACTATCAAGGCCGATGTGAAGTTAGATGAGTTAAAACACCTGCAGGATAAATTGAAACGTCAGGTGTTGGAGATTCTAGAGGATTATCCAGATCTCAATTTGACGCTTGATCAATCATACCGCCTATGCGAAGTATCTATCGATATAGGGCAAAACTGTCCTAAAGTTAGCGACGTCATTATCGAGGAGGTCGTTTCCAAAATAACGGCATTGGGTGCTCATGCAACCGCCAGTTCTATCCACATTAACGCGTGGTATGGCGAGCATTCCAAAAAAGTGACCTCGTTACGTTTCCTCAACGAGAAGGGATTAACCGATGCAGATATCCTCTCTCACTGCTGCTATGTTGGCGACTCACTCAATGACCAACATATGTTTGCAACCCTACCCAACAGTGTCGGGGTTGCTAATCTTTCCCATTACTGGGACAAATTGATATCGCCTCCTCCTGTCATGATGACAAAACCAGGAGGCTATGGTTTCGCTGAATTTGCACAACAACTTTTGCAATTAAAAGGGCTTACCTAGAACGACCAGTATTTACTATTCCAACCGACAAACACCACTCATACGGAGGTATCTATCGCGTGAAACTAGATCTTGAGATACTCGATACCTCGATGGAAATAAGAGCAACCGTCAATAAAAATAAAATCTCCTCACTCGAAATGTTCATGTTTTTACCTGATGATATGGGAATTAGAGAACGAGATATCGGTGCTAACGTTTTGCTCGATCTTAAGGCATCTCGTTATCACTATTCAATTTCAAAAGCCAAATTCCCACTCCTTAAACAAAAGAGAGCAAACTCAGACAGTACGATAGATTTTCCAATTTTCCTGAAAACATTTAAGTTGAAACTGTCTAGGCTTACCCAAAAAGTTGACAAAACCAAAACCAATTTAGGTGAGTTTCTAGACGTGTCTCAATCACTACTCAATGATCTACGAAATACACCCACAACCGATGATAATATTAAAGATTTTCGAAGTGCAGACGAACTCTGTTCTTATTACGCAGAACAAATAACGCTCGCTTTTTGCCACGCTGGTAAAGGAAATAACGAAAACACGGCCATTTACGACGAACTGATTAAGTTCGCTTGCTCTGAACGAGAATACCGAAGAGACAACTATGGCTTAAAATCAAAAGAGGCTCAGTATATACGCAGAAAAGAAGATTATTTCTGCAAATCAATCAATATTACCCAACAAAATAGTACGCTAGGCGTATTGCGAGAACAGGCCGCATTTAGTCTCAGTGCATTTTTGTCTATGCTATTGACGACATTAGTCGTCTTTTATGTTCAATTGGGATATGGCACTGTCTCGTTTGCTCTACTAATGGCACTCTGTTTTAGTTATATATTTAAGGATCGGTTTAAAGAGCTGTTCCGGATTTATATTGCAAAAAAACTAAGCAAAGGAAAGTTTAGTGGTAGAACCGTGCTATACGATAGTTACAATAAAATTGTGGGTCAATGCTACGAGTTAGCCGAATTTGTCGTACCTGATGATGAGATAATATCGGTACGAGGCAAAGGAAAATACACAAAAAAAGACGCCGATGAAGTCGTAATTTACTACAAAAAAAAGTACGAAATTAATGACAGCTTTATGAATGGGTTCACCCAACTTAGAGACACAATGGATATAAATCTACATACCTTATTAGTGTTATTACCTGATACCACATTAAGGCATACCTCTTATGAACATGGAAAATTGATTCGAAATAAATTTTCTATGCTGCACGATATTAACCTCGTCTTTCGCCTCAATAACGACAAGATAGAACGGTATAGAATCAAAGTATCCCATTCAAATATTGCGAAATTAGAAGCCGTTAATTGGTCTTAGTTACATTAAAATATCAATCACTCCACTAAACTTTCGCAGAGTCCTTTCTTATCAGCGCATGTGCTGATAAGAAAGGACTCTGCGAAGAACCATACAAAATTGACACTTTAAATGTAAATGAATTGATCATATTTATATGCTACATTGCTGTGCATATAGTTTTTCAATGCTTCCGTTTATTGACGTATTAATTCTGAATGCTTCCATTATGAATGATAACCAACACACTCGCCAAGACGTTCGATTATTAGAAACCGCAGACATTGACCAGTTAGCGAACTTTCAAGCAAATAAAAATCGATCCTATATCCAGCTTCATGCTGGAGAATTGAATGCTCAGTATGTTGAGCTCAATTTAGGTGATGTACAGATATTTAGAGAACAACTCAATGTTGGATCGAGGATTCAGGCCGCTCCAGCGAGTCGTTTTCTTCCTTTTGCTGTCATCAACTCCCATGACACAGACGGAACCTATTGTGGAAAAACCCGGCCGAAAAATTCGTTTATACAGGCAACGGGCGGCGTATGGGATGTCAATTTTTCTAACCATATTGATTACATTTGCACCGCATTCAATCGTGAAAGCTTAACCAAAAATATCCGTCAATTAACCGAAAAGGATATCCCTAAGAATTGGTTATCAAGTAAAGCGGCCGTTTCAGATCCGTTAGCACTCAAGCGATATACCTTCGGCTCAAAAAAAATCATGCATATGGTCCGGCACAATCCCTGCTTACTCAACTATCCATCTGTTAGTCG
>LLEJ01000085.1_pt1 | contig 13091 bp, 8 predicted proteins | sample 595831 | NCBI WGS metagenome assembly LLEJ01 (sample SAMN02919310, study PRJNA255460) | bioreactor metagenome | biome: chemostat; feature: culture 2011_10.1; material: sediment; isolation source: day101 10degC chemostat 2011 inoculated with Wadden Sea sediment taken from... | place: Germany: Bremen ... | reverse complement strand
GTGGATATCGTTGCCAACTACTCCAGTCACTACTTTCATAAAAAACCTTTCCTGATTTCCGTATTAGGATTGTCTGTCTGTTTGGATGGCTGAATTAAAATTCTGCTCGTATTTATAGCGTTGTTCATTAGGCGTCTGGACATCTTTTTTGATCCAGTTGCTTGCAGCATACCACACTAAAAAAAGATGTAAAAAGAGTGGGTGTCCAAGTGACAATAATATTTTACTGAGCCAGTATATTGGGGTTACTTGGCTATATATGAATGCTAGAATGCGAAACGAGCTTAAAAATCTAAAATTGATAAAGACAAGGATGATTTATGGAATTTTTTACCGCAGATATCTGTGATGAATACCCAGAAAGAACACATGTTTTGGGCGCTGGATACCAAAATTTTGGCGGTGCTGATAAATGTCAGGGTGATATTATCACCATTAAATTAGACAAAAATAATTCAGATCTGATCACGCTTCTAAGAGATGAAGATGGCACAGGCAAGGTCGTTGTTGTTGATGTAGACCAAGAATACTTTGCTGTTGTTGGTGAAAACCTAATGAAGTTTGCACATAACAATCACTACGCTGGCATCATCGTAAATGGTTATATTCGCGATACGTTTCAAATCAAAGATATCCCGGTTGTTCTTTATGCTTTGGGCACCTGTTCAAAGAAATCTATTCCTGTCACTTCTGGCGAAAGAGACGTTCCGTTGTCGTTTGGTGGCATTGAAGTGAAAACGGGCGACTATCTGTATGCAGATACCGACGGTGTTATTGTAAGCGCTGAGAAGATCGTTTAACCCTCCATTGGTATAGCTTTAGGTAAAGCACGTTGAGTCCCTGTTTATGACAAAATGAGCAGGGATTTTTGTTCTCCAAGGTTTATCCTCTCTACATAATTCATTACACTTGGCCTTTAACAAGAATTTAGTCAAAGGGATAACAAATGACAAAAGCTAAAATCGGTATTGTTACGGTGAGTGACCGAGCAAGCGCTGGTGTGTATGAAGACATTTCTGGTAAGGCAATTATTGAAACTCTGAATGAATATTTGATTTCTGAGTGGGAACCTGTCTACGAAGTGATCCCAGACGAACAGGATATTATCGAATCCACATTGATCAACATGGCTGATAAACAGAATTGTAGTCTGATTGTTACAACTGGAGGCACAGGGCCGGCAAAGCGCGATGTCACTCCTGAAGCAACAGAAGCCATTTGTGATCGTATGATGCCTGGTTTTGGCGAACTCATGCGTGCTGAATCGCTGAAATTTGTTCCAACCGCTATTTTGTCACGCCAAACCGCCGGTCTTCGTAATGATACTTTAATTGTAAACCTACCTGGAAAACCGAAATCTATCCGTGAATGTCTGGATGCGGTATTCCCTGCGATACCTTATTGTATCGATCTGATGGAAGGTCCTTACTTGAAATGCAACGAAGAGGTTATAAAGCCTTTTCGCCCTAAACAGAAATAAGCGATTGCAGCATGATAGATTAGATAGAATATGACATAAACGAGAAGCTATACTGGTGTATCCACAAACCTGAGATCGCTTTTAGCAATTATTTGATATTTTGCCTGTCAATTTCAGGCATCACGGCAAAGCTGATTTGCACCGCATTGACTAAACACTTTATCAAACATGTCCAGAGGTGTGCTAGAGTCTGTCACGGCAACCACACCTTTGTACCATTCTGAATAGTCGTTAACGCTAACAATTTGATATATCCAGATTCCCTGCATATAACGCCCTAATAACTAGCGTATAGGCTTGATTTTTTTGCGCTTTTTTTTGAAAAAATAATGATAAAGCGTTATATATTCAGTTCATTAACCTGTTATACATAGCCTAAATTGGACTTAAAAATAACGAGTAATAGTAATGTGATAATTGAGATTACTGTACCAATTTTTATGTACCAAAGGGTTGCTATGGATGTTGCTAGTAAAGACAACCACCCCCAAGACATACCAAATACAACGCCTATAGAGGATATAAACCACAATAGGCCTAAAGCCACAAATAATGGACCGAGTGAAAATGGATTGATGCCAAACCTAGCTACAACCTTGCTCCAAGATCCAGGAGTAGGTGGACCAAAATATTTCCCCTTCTTGATGACATGACAACCATCAAAAATCATCCATCCGCCATTTAATACAGCTAACAAGATAATTACCACTTCAAGTATCAATTCTGAATTCCTAAAATTAAAGATATGTATAACGTCTGAATAACACGTTTTCTACTACGCAGATTAAGCCTAAATTTACCACTTAATACGGTAAACCCAAAGATAATCTAAAATGCCGAATGTAGCAAATCGTGTGGATGCATTTGTCATATTTTCTAGTTCAACGAGCTAAAATAGAACTCAATTTCAGCTGGTTAAAATAAACGACGCAGAAGCAAAAACCAATTGTTATTTGTCTTGATTAATTTGCTTGTTAGCTTTTATTTGCATAAGACAATATTTATTTATTGTTAAATATTAGAGTCATTGGGAATGTCCTGTACATAAGACACCATAAATTGCGCTGAATGCTTTAGCTTATTTATACAACCAATATCTAAAAATACCGCTTGGTGATCTAGAATTTTCACACGCAAAAAACGGAGAAAACTACCCACTGTATTGTTATCGCAAAAAGTTTATATGCGGTTTAAACAACTAAAGGGGCAGTACAAATGCATTTTGCTCTGTTTTATGGTTCAGGCCTTCGTATTAATGGGTGCTTACGGTTATGTGTACATTACATCGAATTTAATCACCAATGTAATGTTGTGTTCAGAATTAGTCATTGGTTTGATATGGGTCCCCAATGCCAATTAATCTTATAACTTTAATAGGACAAGGGTTACTTAAAGTGCATTCATTATGATAGCCTACTGAAATAAATAATTATTTTTAAGAATGTAGATTTATGGATGAAATGACTTTTTTCTTTGCTGCTGCTCTCATTTTTCTGTCGCCCATTATCATATCTATTGTGGCGTTTAACAAAGCAAAATCATCCAATACATTGACAGCACAACTACGTGAGCAGTTGGAAAGGCTTAAGACGGATCATACCTTGTTGCGTATGGAGTTCGAAAAGCAACAAACTGGCGATAATAACATCCCAATTCCAACACCTTACAAGGTTGAAGACGAAGCCTTTTGTGACCTAGAAAATAACGCAGAAAATTATGTTATATCGGATGCTCAGGCAACTACTGCACCTGAATTGGAGGGCACGTTAGGCTTAGCCTCGGAATCAATCCCACAAAGAAACAGCGATTATACAACCAAATTTTCTCGTATACTTTATCGGGTAAAACAAGCACTGCCTGGTCCAGTTACTCAATTTATTGATAAAATCAGCCCTATTGCTTTGGTTGGTCTATCGATTGTTTTTGTTGGGCTGTCATTCCTAATCAAACTAACCTATGAGGCGTTTAGCGTACCGCTCGAAGTCAAACTGTTAGCGGTAGCGATAGCGGGTACCTGTTGTGTTGGTCTGGGCTGGAGGTTACGGAGCAAGCCGAACCATTTTGGTGTTATTTTGCAAGGTGGCGGTATGGCTTTGCTGTACCTTGTCTCGATAGCTGCGGGACGCTATTTCTCTCTCTTGTCTATTGAGTTAACGTTTGTATTAGTTACCGTATTGGTCGTCATCACTACATTACTTGCCTTGCTTCAAAATACACAAATTATGGCCGTTGTGGCAGCAGTAGCAGGTTTTGCTGTTCCGGTATTGTTGTCTACGAGTACCGCTGGAAATCATCTTATTTTACTTGGATATTATCTGCTATTGAATGTTGGCCTTGTATTTCTGGCCTACAAGAAAAGATGGTATTTTTTGGAGAAGTCTGGCGTTGTATGTACTTTTGTCTTAATTGAAGCATGGTTGGTTTTTTCATATCAGCCAATATTAATGTTGGAAACGCTGCCGTTTTTAGCAAGTTATTTTGTATTGTATTTTTTACTGGCGCATTCTCATGCGGGTGAAGAATTTTCAAGTAATAAGCAAATCATCTCTAATAGTTTGGTGTTCACACTTCCTCTTACTTCCTACGCCCTCTTTTATACAGCAACAGAATCCATTGCGATGTATACGGCTTATTCATCACTGTTTTTATTCTTATGTTATGCGTCAGCGGCGCTAATAACCTATAAATATCAGAGAAATGATCAGCTTGTTAGCGTATACAAAAGTTTCGCGCTGCTATTCTTGGCAATGGCAATTCCAGTGTTCGTAAGTGCTTCTTCAACGGCTATTATATATGCGTTAAAAGCGGCGACCATACTCTGGTTAAGTAACCAACAGAATAGGAATAAATTTGCGTTGGTTGGGCTTGGCTTTTTGGTGGCGAGTTTGTATCAATTGTATCAGTGGCAAGAAAGCATTATTTTTCAACATTTGACGATATGGTCGTGGGTCATTCAAGTGGTGTTAGTCGCGTTTGTGCTGGTTTTTTATGCCTCTGAATGGAAGTTTAGTTATAAGACACCTTGGTTAACCGTGACTAATACGGTGGTTTCCACTATTTCGATGGGGACGGTCGCGATGGTAATTGGTATCTGTTGGTGGTGGGTGACATCAACAGAATCGAGTTATCTATTGGCTATTCAGCTTCTATTTGTCGGCATACTTTTATTTTGCAGTCACAGGTTCTCTAGATCAACGCTTTGTTGGAGTACGTTGTTATTACCATTAATAATGGCCCTCTATTTTTACAGCTCCCAATTAAACCATCTTGTTGTTAGCGGAATTGCCATAATGGTCTCTGTGATATTACTGTATAAAACGACTTTTTCAATGTATTCGAAAACGCTTTCACTTTGCACGATGGCGTGCTTTAACGTGCTGTTAGGTGTATTAGTTATAACCGCGTCGAATCGAGCGACTTGGCATGGCAGCGTTGATCTGGTTCTGGCTATCTACCTTCTTGCTACTCTTTCAATTTGTTTCTTTTTGTACCGAGCCACACGTTGGTTGCCGATCAGCCAGTTATTTTGGTTTTCACCCCTTTGGGTTACGTTATTAGTGGTTTTTGCAGCTGCGCCTGAAACTTACGTTGAATGGGCGGAACGAGGTGGGGTCGTCGTGGGTGTTTTTGCCGTACATTATGCCTTTATCAAATATGACTTATATGCCGCCATCACTGACCTTGTTAACCAGAAAATCACAGTAAAACGCGTTATTTGTAGTAGTCACGCGATTCACTTTTGGGGACTGACACTATGCTGTTTTATCTACATATGTCAGGTATTCGCTCTTAGCATTGAAGAAGGCATTTTATTATTGCCATGGTTATCTACTGCCTTTATTTCAGTTTGTTACGTGCCTAAACTTAAAAACAAGTGGCCTTTGAAATCATACTTACCATTATATCAACAAGCTATTGTGCTTCCCATGGTTGCTATAATTGCCTCGTTCATCCTGTACAGTTTGCCTATATTTAATGTAAGGATAGCCAACATTATGTGGCTGCCTATTTTGAATACTATAGAACTCACTGCCATTGGGACTATCATCATCGTTGCCGTTTGGTTACGTAATAAAAACACGCAAATAGCGATAAACAGATACATTCCGATCCGGTACAACGTGAATGTACAGATCGCAGCATGGTGTGCCGTAACGGGTGTTATATTTGCACATTGCGTATTAGCTCGAGCAGTAAGCGACTACACGCCGGCCAGTTATACACTTTCTTCTTTGTGGCAATCTGGTATTTTTCAAGCGGGGATAGCCATACTTTGGAGTATGTTAGCCATGGCGGCAACCTCGGCTGGTTCACGATTTAAGGTCGTGAGTTTGTGGTGGCTTGGTACGTTAATGTTTGGACTCACCGTTCTCAAAATGCTTATTATAGATTTGAGTAACCGAGACACCATCGTAATGGTTTTCGCTGTTATTTTTGTCGGCGTTGTCATGGTTTTAGTGGGCTATTTTTCACCTATGCCAAAACGAATTAAGTCATGAAGCTAGTTTACAAGTAAGGTTATGTCGCTTAGCTAATGACAGACTAGTTATCGATTGGAATTTAAGCGTATTGCACCGAGTCAGTAATATAGGCAATGTAAAACGCTTCGAAGCTCCAGTTGAGCAAGAATAAAAAGGATTAGCAATAATGTTGCCGGTTAATGCCAATCCTTTTCTCGCCTGTTCAAATCGCTCTAGTAGCTAAAATGATAGCTTAAGATTTCTTCGCCAACACAACATGAACATTGGGTTCATTCCATGATAGGTTTAGTTTTTTACGGTAGGTGGCATACCCTTTTTTGCTTACTTGAATGAGATAGTTGCCATTCCTGAGTATCATTCCTTCTTTGTATTTTGGTGTGATATTCATTATTTTAACGGTGGCATTGTTGGGGTAAGTAAAGACTTTTAAAGGAAATTGTTTTTTAAGTTTTGTTGATTCGTGACAGCAGGTAAAGCCGAAATGATAACGGGTTGATCAGTCTTTGGAATGTTCACATAACGATAGGGTGCTTTTTTACCCTTTTTATCTTTGAAAGTGACCGCGACGTACTTAGCTGGCAGTTTGATATTGTCATAATTGCTAAGATAAACATAACCCTTATTTGGGAAATATAAACCTAAGTCATATTGCCCCAAGTCGGTAAACTTTATCGGCACGCTGTTATCTGCATCAGCAAAACGGACGTCGTTTTTCTTTACAAATTGGTCTAATGACCCGAAAAATCCGACAGATTCATGAGTGACCGTTCCGAAAAGCTCTTCTTTAAGATACCGATAAACGGTGCCAGTGATTCCTGAACTTGCCATCGCGTTGCTTGAAATAACTAAGGTTAATAATAACGTAAATAGTCTGATCATCTGTTAGTCCTCTATTAAACCTGTAATTGCCATTGCAGCGACTTCCGCCATAATGGAGCTTGTCATTTCACTGAGTAGCTCCTGCTCAATACCCAGAGATAACAGTTCGCTACTTACGCTGTCTAGTAATGAAACAAACATCACCGGATCGTTTTCTATCATGTTCTGTATAGCGATATCCATCGCTTCACTGGTGAGTTCATCTAATACCGCGGACTGCACGTCGTTTGCCAGTTCTGTATATAATTCATCAATCTTGCGTGCGGCGGCCATCGAGGTTTTTACCACACCACTAGGTAAAGGAATAAATAAGGTTTCGATTACAGAAGAGATTATTTTTACTTTTACTATGTTGGTGCAGAAGCTTGGTATTTTGTTTTCTTTTGGCTTTGGCATCTTTATCTTTGGTTCTGACGTTAATGCCTTGTTTGAAATATCAGTAATTTGAGGATTCTGCAATGGTACTGACTTCGAGCTTAACGAAAATCCAGAACCAAGAACGTTGGTAGAAAGTTGGTAAGATGGTGTTGCGAAAAGGTAGTATTTCTCCCCTAAGGAAAATTGCACGATATTATCAGCACTATCCGTATAATCGACAGATGAAATAGACAGTTGTATACGCGTGGTACTGTCTTTAGAGAATGTGACCAAACCTTTTGGTAATATGGCTTTTAATGAGTTCTCAATATTTTCGATGAGCGATTTTTCTATCGTTTTCTTGATACTTTCGTTTGATCTGTTGTCTTGCCAAACAAGAGTATGGGCCTTCTCGTCGGAGCCTGCTTTTTTTACATTTCGGCCGTATGTTGTCAGGTGCTCCAATTTGGGGTAATGCCCTTCAGCGCTCAGTTCGATATCAATACCAAATTCATATTCACCTTTGAGTAACATTTTTGCGACCCAAAGCGGAAGATAGCCTTTTTCACTGGTGTTATCGAACATTCCATCGGAAGAGGTGTTAGCTCGAATGTGGATGCTTTTGGCAATGGCATAGAATGCCTGTGAGAGCTCTTTTTGAAGTGATATTTTTCTCGTGTTGCACAGCTTTAATCGACTTTTCTTATAGTAAAACCGAAAAAATGGCTTTCTCTGTATTGTATCAATCCATTCATTTAGTACGACCAAACTGGTGCAATCATTGATGGCCTGTTTAGTCATTTTCCCTTGCGTTTTTGCTGGGGTTGATAGATGGATAGTTACAGGGCGTCGTTTTATTTTTTTCTATAAACAACGACCCAAGCAGTGAACAAAATGAATATTAAATATTGAGTGAATAGCCCTTCACCTTGGTAGCTTTTTTTTAATTCTCTTCGTTGCTTTTCCGGTATTCTCTTATACTGATCAATACCGCCAGTTTTTGTATCATGGTCGACATATTTGGCCACTGCTAACCATTCAAATGGAAGTACACGATTAATTTTCCACGCGACAAGATAGGATTTATTGTCAATAACAACCGGTGATTGCTCAAGATCAATGGTGTACCGTGTTGGGCCTGCAATTAAGGCGACTACATAAATAACAATCAAAGCTGCGACATTTACACCGATATTTTGTAAGCGAGGTTTGTTCTTCTTAAAACCAAGGAGAGCAAAAAATAAGCCAACCAATAAACTAATTGTAAGAAATTTCATTTATGCACTTTTCTGTGTATTTTATTATATTCGCGAATTATAGGGTAGTTTCCTAATCAAAACCACATACGGTTAAAATAAATATTTGCAAATTTTTCATCATGTTATTGTTGGACTTTATACCGTATAGTTGTATAAAGTCGGAACAAGTAAGATGAACGTTAAAGCCATCAAACCCTATGGTTGGCTGAATTTTAATGAGCTATTGGATAAACTAATTATCTACGTCGTATCGTGCTTGAAATTCCATTCAGACGACATTCTTGCATCGTGTTAAAACCTTAATCATCCAGCGTTAGGAATCATTAATGAATAAATATAATCTCGTGAAGGCTTTCTTTAACCAAAATAATATTTTTTGGAATGGTAATCCACTCGAGACGACCTTTTTAGCAAGCAGTAAATCTCTCTTACCCATCGTATTCGTCGCCATCGACAAATTAATTAACGACCCACATCTTTTGTCGACAATGTTGAGCTATGACCTTGTGGTTAATAAGGAAGGATTGTGTTTCGTTGAAGCGATAAATATCGATATTTTGGATGAAGAAAAGCTCATTAATGAGGTTAGACAGGCAGGCGGTACGGCGCTGTTATCTGCTCATTTTAATCTTATCGCATCATCTGATGACAAAAATTAAGCTATGATGTCTCAACGTTTTGTACTCAAGTTAGAGAAAAGTTTGTCAACTATCAGCAAGAACATAGGTTACATATTGAATCGGATTTTGACTTTCTAACCATTGAAAAACAGGCGAGTAATGTGCCTGATGTCGATGTGAATGATCACCATAATCAACCTGCGTTAGATGAATCACCATTGGAACAATCTATGTCCAGTCAACCGACTTCTTACGAATCGATTACCTATGACTCGAATGACCATGGGTCGAATAAATCGAAACCTCTTCTCCCTTTTGCACTAGCAGAAAGTTATCCAATGATGGATAACATAGGAAAGAATTTCATTGAAGAAATTGCCGTTATTGCCACGGCCGAATACCTATCTCAGCATTCGGATAAAACAATTGAAGATTTGGAGAAAGAGGCGGCATTAGAACTTAAGGTGACGGAAGCGACGATACTGGCTGCGCTTATTCATGAAACTGCCATATTAGATAAACTTGCTTCGAACTTTCAATGCCAAAGCTATCAATTGATTTTTAGTGAGAAGGTGTACGCACTGCGTTCAAACCTGTTTCGTTTTTCAGAGAGTCGCAGTTTTGGCGATCCTTCTTCTACTTGGTATCAAGTCGCGAAGAAATGTGTTTCAAAACTGAAGCTCTCTTCTTATGTCCAACACTGCTTCGCGAACGCTTTTACCGATAACAAAATGGGTACAGGGGCATTTGTTGACCAATTAATGCTCAGTAACGATGACGATGTCAGCTATATAGAGTTCAATAACAGAAGAACAAATAATCTGGTTTTTAGATCCTTGTCTAGCCAAGGTATAAAACGAAAGCTGAGTAAGAAAGTGATTGGTCAGGAAAGTGCGATAAACAGTTTATGCCAAGGATATTTGACGTCGAGTATTGATTCCCAACAGGGACCGCGCACTATTTATACATTTGTTGGCCCATCAGGCGTCGGAAAAACATTTCTGGCTTCTCAGTTATTGAGCGAGTTAAACGAATACGAAAAAACCGGCTATGAATTCAATGTATTTAATATGGAGCACTATGCAGATAGTCGTGATGGCTTAAAGCTATTTGGTACTGGGATTCAATATGTAGACGCTAGCTTAGGTATGTTGACCCATGTTGTTAGGGCGCAACCGAGACAAATACTGTTGTTTGATGAAATAGAGAAAGCGCACAGCACAGTCATTCAGTCGCTGTTGTCGATATTAGACAGTGGACTCGCTAAAGATCAAACCAGTCAAGAAGTGGTGGATTTTAGCCAATGTATCGTTATATTTACGACCAACCTTGGCCAAGACATTATAGCGAATAACCCACAGAATCGTTCTATTAGTATCTTTGACATTTTGCGCAGTTCTAAAAATCCGTCGAGTAAAACGCAATTGTCACCAGAATTTGTCAACCGATTAGCGAAGGGTTACCCCATTGTTTTCTCATCACTCAAGATTAACCATCTTTTGCGTTTGGCCGATCGTGAACTAGAAGAAAAAGAAAAGCCTGATCCGCAGCTTACCTTTGGCTGGCCTGATAATTTTGCCGGATTCTTGCTAAAAACAATGGCGCCGGACATTTCGGTTCGTGGGTTAAAGGGCGTTTCAGCAAAAGTTCAGTCGCAAATCCTGAATAAGGCGACGCCATTTTTTGAACAGTTTCCTCACGACAAGATGGTGTTTGACGTTCAGGTCGACAATGAAGAACACGGACAGCCACATTCTCATAGCAAACTACTGCTGTTAGATAATGACTCGAGAGTTTTTGAACTGCTTAATCGTACCAGTATGAAGAATGATGTGTCTCTTTGCAGTGATAAAGATAAGATAAAAAGCGCCATAGAAATACACCTTCCAGACGCACTGCTTATTGATATTGATACGATAGAAAATAGTCACAGTTCGTTGCTGTATTTTCTTTCTGATGAGTTAGATAAACACAGTAAGCTTCCTATCTTTACCTATCGTATAGTGAATGAAGACGAACAAGATGACTCGGTTAGCCTGTCTCATGATGTGAGAGAACACTTTAGTATTGAGCTGTCAAAATTTGATCATTCGTTTCCTTCAATGATAGAACGAATACAATACTACTTAGCGATAGAGCATGATTTATCCAGCATGACAAGACGCAGGGAGGCATTGAGCTATCACTGTTCCGTCACCCCGTCTGAGCAGGGCTTTAATGTTCTATTTCACCGTCAATCAGTGAACCAGGTAGTACAAACGGATGACTTGCGAGCAAACGACTTATTTAAAATGAGTCTACCAACGATTAAATTAGATGACGTCATTGGATTGGAGAGAGCAAAAAAACGGCTGATAGACGTCATTAGTTGGCTTAAGACACCAGAGAAACTGAGCCATTTTGGCGTGCCTATACCAAGTGGTTTTCTGTTTGCAGGACCACCCGGAACGGGTAAGACGCTTTTAGCGAAAGCCGTGGCGGGGGAGAGTGGATTGCCATTTTTTGCGGTTTCAGCTTCTGAGTTATCATCTTCTAGTTCTGGTGGTACGACACAAAATATTAAAAAGCTGTTTGCTACGGCAAGAAAATACGCCCCGTCGATGGTGTTTATTGATGAGATCGACGCGATTGCATCCCGTCGTTCCGACAGTGAACAAGGTGCCGACCGCGATCGCAACCTGACCGTCAATGCCTTACTGTCAGAAATGGATGGGTTTGTGTCGGGTGATGATGCGGTATTTGTGATGGCGGCAACAAACCACCCGCAGCTGTTAGACAGTGCTATTGTCCGCCCGGGCCGATTTGACGAAACTATTTTTTGTGATTTACCTAATCGTCATGCACGAGAGCAATTCTTTACCAAGTTTTCGGCGAGGCATAACGTTGAGTTTGTCACCGCAGATTTAAATGATTTGGTTGCATCATCAAGAGGGATGTCTTCCGCTCAAATCGACCAAGTATTTAGAGAAGCAATTTATCAAGTGGTGGGAGAAAACAATCCACTGACGGTTGAAGTGATCAAAAAAACTATGGTGCGAGTGTCCTATGGATCGCCAAGTGACAATATTGTATTAAGTGAGCGCGAAAAACAACGTACAGCCTATCATGAAGCAGGGCACCTTCTTGTTTCTTCGTTGTTGTTCCCTAAACAAGAGATTGATTTTGTCACGATTGAACCGCGGGATCAGGCGTTGGGTTTTGTCGCGACTCGAGCAGAAGAAGAGTATGAAGGTTATTCGGTCACTCGTATTTTGAATCGGTTAGAGGTGTTATTGGCGGGAAGAGTCGCTGAAAAGCTTTTTTCCGCAAAAGCAGATGAAATCAGCTCAGGTGCATCTAATGATATAAGCAAGGCAACGAAATTAGCGATGCACGCCATATACGAAGGCGGACTCGAGCCTTCAATTGGCCCGGTAAACGTTGGAATGCTCACCAAATACGAAGAGAGTGAATTGCTGTTGAACGCCCAAACCGCGGTGCAGCAATGGATAATAAAAGCAGAAAAGTCAGTGGAACAGAGGCTGACTGAACATCGGTCTTCATTAGACTCAGTAGCAGGTAAACTGTATGAAAAAGAGTCACTACTGGGGGAGGAAATCGAACAATTGCTTCTTTCTTTAACACGCTGATCTGTGCCTGAAAATATCCGTAATTTCACAATCGCTAGGATGGCCCAATTCTAGCGATTGTGTTCTTTCTGAACCGCTTAACTATTCGTTTGTGAATGTTCCTTTCGTAGTAGATTAAAAGCTAGGGAGGACGACAATTGAACATTTAAGATGGCATAATGGTCCAGTCTTATCTGAATTGAATATAAGACCTTCCGTCGCCACTATTATAGATAACAGGCTAAAGCTTTGGATCTTAATCTACTCACTACCCAATCAATACAAACAAGGTTATCGCTGGCGCTCAATATAACTTAGCGAATTGGAACTTAGCTTCAAATACACCCATGAACATCGTGATGGCTCAAATGGGTCCATCAATATACTGTCGATTTTAGCCAGGATTC
>LLEJ01000084.1_pt1 | contig 13137 bp, 12 predicted proteins | sample 595831 | NCBI WGS metagenome assembly LLEJ01 (sample SAMN02919310, study PRJNA255460) | bioreactor metagenome | biome: chemostat; feature: culture 2011_10.1; material: sediment; isolation source: day101 10degC chemostat 2011 inoculated with Wadden Sea sediment taken from... | place: Germany: Bremen... | reverse complement strand
AATCTGCTGCCTTATCTATCAATGATTGACAATGAATTCTACCTTGTCATTTTTCAAGCATTCGAAAGAAAAACGTCGGTGGTGAGCTAAGAAAAACGGCGACTCAGCTGCTAAAACGCTTACACCTAGATGAAAAGCTACTCAATAAACCCATTGTTGAATTAAGTATCGGGCAACAACAGCGTGTAGCCGCTGCTCGAGCGCTCATTGGACGCCCCGAACTGCTTATCGCGGATGAACCCACTTCTTCACTAGACTTTGATAACCGAACCGCCTTTATTGAACTGCTTATGGAAGAGGCTGAACTCGCCAAGTCTACACTGATATTTGTCAGCCACGACCCAACGCTTGAATCGATGTTTGATCGAAGCATTCAACTCAATGACCTTAATGAACAAGCGATAACACTCGCTATGGGGGCGAAATGAAAACCATCGCTCACTTAGCTTGGAAAAGCCTGACCAACAGAAAAGCGACAGCAATACTCATTATATTAACCGTTGCCATTTCTGTCATTTTGTTGATGGGGGTTGAGCGTATACGAACCCAAGCAAAAAGCAGTTTTGCAAATACTATCTCAAGCACAGATCTTATTGTCGGTGCTCGTTCTGGTTCGGTAAATCTTCTTCTCTATTCCGTCTTTAGAATAGGCAATGCAACCGCTAATATAGATTGGAAAAGCTTTGAAGAAATCCGCCAACAGCGCTCTGTAAAATGGGCTATTCCTATCTCTCTCGGCGATTCGCACAAGGGTTTTAGAGTCATGGGGACGAATCAAGACTACTTCAAATATTTCAGGTACGGAAAAAAACAGCCACTTGAACTAAAAAAAGGAAGACCATTTAACTCGTTATTTGAAACCGTTCTGGGTGCCGATGTAGCAAAAGAACTCGGTTACAGCATTGGTAGTGACATCATTATTGCTCACGGTATAAGTGATGTTGCTTTTAGTCGACATGACAACATCCCATTTAAGGTTGTCGGCATATTTGAACCGACAGGTACACCTGTAGATAAAACCGTACACGTTTCATTAGAAGCGATAGAAGCTATTCATGTTGGGTGGGAATCAGGCGCAAATTTAGGTAATACACCTAATGCTGATACTTTAGTTCAACAAAAATTCCAACCCGAACAAATAACCGCGTTCATGCTTGGATTGAAATCTAAAATTCATACATTTGCCTTACAACGGAAAATAAACACGTATAGAAAGGAACCCCTAAGCGCTATTTTGCCGGGCATCGCTTTACATGAATTGTGGAGCATGATGTCAGTAGCAGAAACAGCATTAATGGCGGTGTCCGGATTTGTCGTTGTAGCAGGCTTACTAGGAATGCTAAGCAGCCTACTCACTAGCCTACAAGAACGACGTAGAGAAATGGCCATTTTAAGAGCGATGGGAGCACGACCTAGGCACATATTTATATTGCTGATAAGTGAAGCGAGCGCATTAACCTTCGTAGGTATCGTGGCTGGCCTCATTGGTCTTTACTCTCTGCTCGCAATTGCTCAACCAATTATCCAGCAGCTCTATGGCGTCAACGTCGAGCTATCCATGATCACTGGTCACGAATGGATGCTTTTAGGACTCGTTCAACTTGCCGGTGTCATTATCGGTTTTATTCCAGCATTTAGTGCTTACCGTCAATCATTGGCGGATGGCATGACAATTCGAATATAAACATCATAGGTAGAATATGAAAAATGTAGCATTAATTGTCAGTTTATTAAGCGTCTTTCTTATACCAATTCAAGCCGTTGCTTCAGGTGAAAGTTCCTCACTAGAGCAATCCGATATATTGCAATTGGAGTGGATAGATTTAATTCCAGAAAATGAAAGAAACCTCGTAGATAGTGTTGGCATGCCTTTGCAACTCAGTCACGAAGAAGATGCACCTGGACAGTCCAAATTGGGTGGGGTTAGACAGGAATTGAACGGAAGTATTGTTAAGATCCCTGGCTTTGTTATTCCGCTAGAGGGTGATGAAAATATGGTTACTGAATTTATGCTTGTTCCCTTTTTAGGGGCTTGTATTCACGTTCCACCACCGCCACCAAACCAATTAATCTATGTACGCTTTAAAGGCGGGGCTCCCGTGCAGGAATTATGGGACGTCGTATATATAGTAGGAAAACTAAAGACAGAAACGGTCAGTCACGAACTAGCGGAAGTGGGGTATGTTATCGAAGGGATGGCGGTTGAAGTTTATGATGACCAGTAATCAAAAAATAATCTAACTTACTTATTGGTTTATTTGTTTTCATTGATTGATTATTACATCAAAAAATTAGACAGATAAGCCAATACTGCTACATATATAACGAAAAGCAATGTAGCAGATAGCTGCTTTTTAAACTTATTGTCGTTTGACTGCGCCATCTTGAATCTCATAATAGTTAACAACTTTAACATTTGATTATCATATCAGATAAAAATTGAAACACGAGCTAAAGGCAAACATTTATCGAGATAACTGCTGTCCTCCTGATCCACAACAATTTTATATATAATGAATGGCGATATCACAGGTTTTTTTATTGCTAATTGTAATAGTCACACCACCATTCACTATCGCTTTAGGTCTTATAATCTTCAAAAATCAGCATTAGTTACTAAAGCATTGCGCCAAATCAGTGGCATATAACGCGATAACACGTTACATTTTTACTGACTAAAACGGAATAGGATAGTGGGGCATGGCAGAAAAAAGAGCACCCGTTACTATAGATAACAGTGAAACGAATCAGAATAGTGACCACTCAAAAAAGAAATCTGGCTACATCAAAGATAGTGCTAGCCGTGTGGCTAGCATAGCCGAAACCTATGGACTGGATGCCTTGTTACAGTCGAGTCCCACTCAGAAATCCATTTTAGAAAGAGCACTAAATAGAGACAAGCAACGCAGAGAACAAAGGCAGAAAAATTTAGAAACCATCATCAAGTTCTCACATTCATTCTGCAATGACGAAACCGCTGGCGACCCAGACCAAGATTGGCTCAATCGATTTTTCGATCTAGCTCAGGATATTCACAATAGCTCCATGCAAAGGCTTTGGGCTCAAATCCTAAAGCTTGAAGTGACAAACCCTGGTTCTACATCAGTAAAAGCTCTGCAGGTGCTAAAAGACATGACACCAAAAGAGGCGCAATATTTACAAAAAGCCGCCGCATTATCATGCAGTTTTGGTGGGGATAACTCAAAAAAACTGCTTATTGGATTTCGAACCCAAAGCGGTCTGTTTAGTTTTACCAAAAGAGACGTTGAAGAAACCATTAACTTAGGTAGCTATCAACTCCCCTATTCAAGTATCTTACTTCTGATTGAGTTGGGTTTAGTTATTGGCACCGAACTAGAATCAGGCGAGATTGAATTTGACCCAGCGCTATTGCTCGACTACCAAGGGAAAATCGTCTCACTCCAGCCTATGGGAAAAGGTAGTCGTTTACTCTATTATCGTTTAAGCCCCGTTGGAAATGAGTTATGTAAACTTCTAGGCAATAAACCAAACATGAAATATTTTGACCAACTTGTTGGTTTACTGAGTCAGAAGTTTACCGTTCAAACTGAAGCTAAAGGAACGATTGACCAATTGGTTTGATAATAAGATCAAGGCATCAAGAAGTTATGATGCCTTTTTGCTGCAATACGGCTAAACATATTTCAACCAAATCATTAACCTCTTTATCGCCTGCTGGTAAGTTAATTTCTGGTTGCAACGGCGATTCGTAATTCGAATCTATCCCCGTAAAATTCTTAATCTCTCCTGCTCTGGCTTTTTTATACAACCCCTTTGGATCTCTTTGCTCACACACTTCCATCGATGCATTGACAAATACCTCTAAGAATTCGCCTTCTGGGAGCAGTTCTCTTACCATTTGACGCTCTTCTCTATAGGGAGAAATAAAAGCGGAAAGAACGATTAGACCTGCATCCGCCATTAACTTACACAGCTCACCAACTCGGCGTATATTCTCTTTTCTATCTTGCTCGGAGAAACCTAAATCTTTACATAATCCATGGCGTACATTGTCGCCATCCAGTAAATAGGTATGAAACCCCATATCTGCCAACACATTCTCTAGTGCACCTGCTACGGTAGACTTGCCCGCACCGGATAACCCCGTAAACCAGAGTACAACTGGCTTTTGCTGCTTAAGCCTCGCTCTGGTCTCTTTATTCACAGTATGTTGGTGCCACACAATATTACTATCCTGGGTAGACGCATTTCTTTCTGCCATGAGAAAGCAACTCCTTACATTAAAATGGGAAAAAATAGGGGATCAACGTTAAAACTAAAATGGAATAAACGATTGAGATGGGAATACCAACTCGTATGTAATCACTAATGCGGTAATTTCCTACGCTGTATACCAGTAGATTGGTTTGGTAACCGTAAGGAGAGACAAAACTTGCGCTCGCTCCAAATAATACGGCCATAATGAAAGGCATAGGATCCACACCATAAGCGACAGCCATGCTGTACCCTATCGGAAACGACAATGCGGCCGCGGCATTATTGGTGACAAGCTCTGTAAGCACGAGAGTCAAAAAATAGGTTGCCACTAACGCACCAAAAACACCCCATCCATTAAGGGCTTCAATAAAAAATGCCCCCATTTGTGTCGATAGCCCAGACGAAAGCATCAACTGAGCAATACTCAAAGCGGACCCTACGATGACCACAATATCTATCGGAAAACGACGGCGTAATTCAGTAAAACTGATAATACCGAGCGCTAACAGCCCGAAAAGATAAACGGCTAACCCTTTGATTATTGGTACAATATCAAGTAAAGCAAAACCAATAACAAAAGCAAAACCAACTAAAACTATATTTGACTTACTCAAATCAAGTTTGGCGCTTGAGTCGAGATCATTCACCAACAAAAATTCTCGATTATGACGACTAACTTCATACTCAAATCGTTTACCAGGTACAATGATAAGTGTATCCCCGGCCGCTAACTTTATCTTCCCTAAACCACCTTCTAATCTCTCATGACCTCTTCGAATTGCAACCACTACTGCATCAAAACGATCTCTAAACTCGCTTGAAATAAGCGTTTTATTGCAAATAGAGGCAGAAGAGCTGACGACGACCTCAAGCAAATTCTGTCCATTGAGATGGTGCTGTCCAAACAGTGTGATGCCTTTAATTTCTTGCAATGTCGCAACACTTTCTATATCACCGCAAAACATCAATCTATCTCGAGCTAGCAATATAAAGTCAGGCGTCACCGAAGTGATGACCTCGCCATCTCGAATAACCTCCGCCAAAAAAAGTTTACGCAACGCCCTTAGTCCATTTTCAGTAATCGTTTTCCCTACCAATGGAGAGCCCGCTTCAACTCTAGCCTCAAGAAAATAAGGTAGATCGTCTTGATTCTGGTCCTCATTATCTGGAAGCAAATAACTGAGGGGGATAAGAATGAGCAACCCACCCGTGAGTACGGCCAAACCAATCATCGTTGGTGCAAAAAAACCAAGACTTGGTAAGCCCACATTTTCGACAAAGCTGTTGATGATTAAATTGGTAGAGGTGCCGATCAACGTCAACGTTCCCCCTAAAATGGCAGAATAGGAAAGAGGAATGAGCAATCTAGATGGTGGATGTTGTTGATTACGTTTTATTGCCCCTATTAAGGAAACAACAACCGCCGTGTTATTGGTAAAAGATGAAAGTATTGCCGTAGACAACCCCAGTTTCGCCACAACCGTTCCCAGTTTCCCTTCAGAAATGTGATAACTAACCCAACTAATTAGTCGCGTTTTCTCGAGTGCACAGGAAGCAAGGACAAGCAAAATAAGGGTAAGTAACGACGAATTAGTAAAGTTATTCGCAATACTTTCTAGTTCTATCTGACCAGTAATAAAGGCGATAAATGCAGCGCCTGCAAAGATAAAACTGGGTTTAAGTTTAGTCCAGAGCAAGCATGCGACAACACCGACTAATAACGTCAATATAAAGCTTTGTTCCCACATAACTTGCCCTCAAAATAGCGGAATTAATCCTATGAACTAACGTTAAATTACCGCTAATACCCAATGTAACAATTCGCCATTCCGGTTTGCACGGAATGCAGTTCGGTCAAAGTTATCTAAATCTGTCATTCCGACGAAAATTGACTTATTTTCACGAAAACCTACGTCATCCCCATGAACATGGGGATCTAATATCACCAAGATTCCCGTTTCCACGGGAATGACGAAGTATTTAGCACTAACCGAACAGCGTTTCACTTTCGTGGAGATAACGCCATTTCCTGTGGGAAAGACAATCTTTAAAGAACCTTCATTGCATCTCAAATTTTCGCATCCCAAGATGGGAAATATTTGAGAATCAACGCTTTAAGTTCATGTTCAAAGGCATTGATATCACCCACATTCGACGACTCGTCTTTTTGGTCTAAACGCTCTCGCACAAGGCCAGCGCCAACCGTCACATTGGTCAGTCTATCAATAATGATAAAACCACCCGTATCCGGGCTATCGACGTACTTATCGATTGGAATTGTTTCTGTAAGTGACCACTCACACTGTGCTATACCATTAAGAGGAATAGCGTTGGTATCAAAACGAGACAGGTTATTCACATCATACTGATGACGAATAACATCAACTTGTCCTAACGTTTTTTTACCCGCTATCTTAATATCGTATTGACGCCCTATATTGAGAGGATCTTCTGTCATCCAAACTATATCGGCGAGTACATGATTAGATGATTCAATAGCCGCACCATCGGATACTAATAGATCTCCACGGCTAACATCTATCTCGTCTTCTAATGTCAGCGTAACCGCTTGACCTGCGTAGGCCGTATCTAAGTCACCATCAAACGTTACGATCCGAGCGACTTTAGAAACCTTACCCGAAGGTAGTGCCTTTATTTCATCTCCAACGGAAACGGCTCCTGAAGACAATGAGCCAGCAAAACCTCTAAAATCAAGATTTGGTCGATTCACATACTGAACTGGGAAACGAAACTCTGCGCTGCTAGCTTTTACGGAAAGATCCACATTTTCCAAAAGAGTAAGAAGTGGGTCCCCCTGATACCACGCCATCTCATCACTTCTATCAACGACGTTGTCGCCTTCTAATGCCGATAGAGGTAACAATTGAATATTAACGTCGCTTTTTAGTTTTTCAGAAAAATCTAAATACTCAGCCTTTATCTCCTCAAATCGTTGCTCTGAATACTCCACCAAATCCATTTTATTTATCGCTACGATGAAATGCTTGATTCCAAGTAAGCTGGCAATAAATGAATGGCGACGTGTTTGATCAAGTACGCCTTTTCGTGCATCCACTAATATAACGGCAACATCACATGTTGATGCACCAGTGGCCATATTTCGAGTATATTGCTCGTGGCCTGGGGTATCAGCAATAATAAATTTACGTTTCTGAGTAGAAAAATAACGGTAAGCGACATCAATGGTAATACCTTGCTCACGCTCCGCTTGAAGCCCATCAACAAGAAGGGCTAAGTCAGGTCTCTCACCTGTCGTGCCAACACGTTGGCTATCCGAATGAACGGCGGCAAGTTGATCTTCATATATTTGTTTTGAATCATGAAGCAAACGTCCAATCAAAGTACTTTTACCGTCATCTACAGAACCACAGGTTAAGAAACGAAGTAAGGACTTGTGTTGATGTTGATTTAAATATTCTTCAATACCCAGCTCGGATAGTTGAGCTTCTACTGCGCTGTTCATATATCTTTCCTTAGAAATAACCTTGACGTTTCTTGAGTTCCATAGAGCCGGATTGGTCACGATCTATCGCTCTACCTTGTCTTTCGCTCGACGTTGCAACAAGCATTTCTTCAATAATCTCAGGTAGTGTTGTCGCCTCCGACTCAATCGCTCCAGTCAATGGGTAACAACCTAATGTTCTGAAACGTACATTCTTTTGTTCCACTTTCTCTGCCTCTTCGATAGGCATTCTTTCATCATCAACCATGATCAACATGCCATCACGTTCAACAACAGGCCGTTTTTCCGCCAAATAAAGTGGAACAATTTCAATGTTTTCTAAATAAATGTATTGCCAAATATCCAACTCAGTCCAATTAGAGAGTGGGAAGACCCGGATACTTTCGCCCTTATTAACCTGTCCGTTATAGGTATGCCAGAGCTCAGGACGTTGATTTTTCGGGTCCCACGTATGATTTTTGTCGCGGAACGAATAAACGCGCTCTTTCGCACGCGATTTCTCTTCATCGCGACGGGCACCACCAAAAGCGGCATCAAAACCATATTTGTTTAGAGCTTGTTTGAGCCCTTGTGTTTTCATGATATCGGTGTGCTTTGAAGAACCGTGCACAAATGGATTAATGCCCATTTCAATACCGTCTTGGTTCTTATGTACTAAAAGCTCAAATCCATATTTCTTAGCGGTCTTGTCTCGAAATTCGATCATCTCCTTGAATTTCCAATCCGTATCTACATGGAGTAGTGGGAAGGGAATCTTTCCTGGATAAAAGGCTTTGCGAGCGAGATGAAGCATGACAGATGAATCTTTACCGATGGAATACATCATCACCGGATTTTGAAACTCTGCCGCAACTTCACGAATAATATGGATGCTCTCAGCTTCGAGCTGCTTTAAGTGAGTAAATCTTTGTTGATCCATGTTGACTCTTCCTTTGGCTCTTTGCTGAGCGTGGCTAATATTGTTATCTGTCTCTGATTCATTTTTAGTTAATGTTATAAACACTAACTAAGCATATTGTTCGATAGGTTGATGTTGAGGTTGCACATTAGAAAACCAATCCAGTTTTTCTGACAAACGAACCACTTCACCTATCACAATTAATGAAGGCGATTCGGCTTGTACCGCTAGCTCTGCCAGTTGATTTAGCGAACCTTTCAACACTCGCTGAGAGGCCTGCGTACCTCGCTCAATAATCGCAATTGGGGTATCGCTTGCTCTGCCGTGAGCAATCAATTGGTTTTGAATATGTTTTGATTTCATCAACCCCATATAAATGACTAACGTCTGCTTACCTCTTGCGACCGTCGACCAGTCGAGTTGGTCACTATCCTCTTTCAAGTGTCCGGTAATAAAGAGCGCAGACTGTGCATAGTCTCTATGAGTGAGAGGGATACCTGCGTAAGCCGTTGCACCAGCTGCTGCTGTAATCCCCGGTATAACTTGGAATGGGATATTTGCATCAAAAAGCACTTCTAACTCTTCGCCACCTCGGCCAAACATAAACGGGTCACCACCTTTAATTCTGGCAACGCGATAACCTTGCTGAGCAAAATCAACGAGCAACTTGTTCGTTTTCTCCTGAGGAACGCTATGATGTCCCGCTTTTTTACCAACACACACAAGAATGGTTTCGTCAGGTATTAGCGCTATAATTTCATCAGAGACAAGGTAGTCATAAAGCACGACATCAGCTTGCTGTAAAAAGCTCAGCGCTTTTATCGTTAATAACTCAGCGTCACCCGGCCCAGCACCAATAAGTGCAACTTCTCCCCGGCTTAAACGGCTTTTACCGAAAACAGGCGTTATACTATTACTCACCAGTTTAGGTTTATCGCTAGGGGATATTTTGTGTATGTCCGAGCTCTTCATGCCGCCATCTCATTTGCAGTTGATGATTGTATTATGAACAGACTTCTATATTACTTGAAATTCTAAAAGTTCATTTTTTATTCTAAAAAGTGATAAGGGATTAATTCGAGGTTGCGTGAAAGGAGATAAAGTAGACAAATCAGAGATATTTAACATGTGAATGTCACATTTCGTGAAGGAGATATAACATTTCTTGCATAAAAATCTGATACCTTCACCACTTAAATATCAAACGATATGGTATGTCCCCCGAACATATTGCACTGTAGGGTCTCATTCGACCCACGTTAATTAACAAGGATTGGAGCAAATTAATGACCATTAAGCCACTATCTCTTGCTGTACTAACCAGCATGCTAGCAATGTCAGGCTCTGCAAATGCAGAAACAGTTAACCTACGTATTATAGAAACGACAGATATCCACGGTAACGCCTACTCATTCGATTACTACAAAGGTAAAGAGTCTAAAAAGATTGGCCTCTCTCGCGCAGCGACTTTGGTTAAAAAAGCTCGTAATGAAGTAACTAACAGCGTTCTTGTCGACAATGGCGACTTAATTCAAGGTAGTCCAATGGCTGACTACATGGCGTCTAAAGGCATAGTATCTGGCGAAGTTCATCCTGTTTATAAAGCAATGAATCAACTTGGTTATCAAGTCGGTAACTTAGGTAATCATGAATTCAACTACGGTTTAGATTTCCTTAAAGAATCCGTAAATGATGCCAATTTCCCTTACGTCAACGCGAATATTTATGACAAGGCAACAGGTGAAAACTACTTTACGCCTTATATTATTAAACAATATTCGTTTAAAGATTCTGACGGTTTTCCTCATTCAATTCGTGTCGGTTATATCGGTTTTGCTCCACCTCAAATTTTGACTTGGGATAAAAAGAATTTAGAAGGTAAAGTTATCGCGAAAGACATCAAAGAAACGGCAGAAAAATTCGTTCCTATGATGAAAGCTGAGGGTGCTGACGTTATCGTTGCAATCCCTCACTCAGGCATTTCAAAAGACCCGTATAAAAAAGGCGCTGAAAACTCTGTCATCTACCTAAGTGAAGTAGAGGGTATTGATGCCATTGCATTTGGTCACTCTCACTCTGTCTTCCCTGGTAAAGGGTATGATGGTATTCAAGGTGTTGACAACGAAAATGGTATAATCAATGGCGTAGCCGCTGTTATGCCCGGCCGTTGGGGTAGCCACGTTGGTGTGATGGACCTACAGCTAGACTTCGATAAGAAGAAAGGTGTGTGGGAGGTTACCAGTAGCAAATCAGAAGCGCGCGCTATCTATGATCGTAAAGCAAAAGCATCTTTGGCGGAAAACGATGAAGGTATTGTAAAAGCACTTGCTGCTGATCACGCCGCTACGTTAGAGTTTGTCAACCAACCGATTGGTAAAGCAAACGATGTGATGTATAGCTACCTAGCGCTTGTTCAAGATGACCCGACTGTCCAAATCGTGAACGCTGCACAAAAATCGTATGTGGAAAAGTTCATCCAAGGCGATCCAAATCTAGACGGTATCCCAGTCCTTTCTGCCGCTGCACCATTTAAAGCTGGCGGCCGTAAAAATGACCCATCAGGCTACACAGAAGTAGAGTCAGGTCAGCTCACTTTCCGTAATGCTGCTGACCTTTACCTATATCCAAACACATTAGTTGCTCTAAAAGTTACAGGTAAAGAAGTAAAAGAATGGTTAGAGTGTTCATCAGGTCAATTCAACCAAATTGATATCAATAATGCTGGACCGCAGTCACTGGTAAACTGGGATAATTTCCGTACCTATAACTTTGATGTTATTGATGGAGTAAACTATCAAATCGACCTTACGCAACCAGCTAAATACGATGGCAGCTGTAAAGTTGTCAACCCAGATTCACAACGTATTGTCAATCTAACGTACCAGGGAGAGCCTGTTGATATGTCGCAAGATTTCATCATTGCGACGAACAACTACCGCGCCTACGGTGCTAAGTTTGCTGGAACAGGTTCAGATTTCATCGCATTTGATGCACCAGATGAAAATCGAAGCATCCTAGCCGCTTACATCAGTGAAGTAAGTAAAGAAAAAGGGGAAGTGACACCAAGTGCTGATAATAACTGGTCATTTGCTCCTATCATGGGTGCCCAGAATTTAGACATTCGCTTTGAAACTTCTCCTAGTGAAAAAGCGGCTAAATTTGTAGAAGAAAAAGGCCAATACCCGATGACAAAAGTAGGTATGGATGAAGTAGGCTTTGCTGTCTATAAAATAGATCTACAAAAGTAATCGATAAATCGTCTATGATAAAAGCCGTGCTCTTTAATAGAGTACGGCTTTTTTTATGTGGGAGATAAATGAGATGAATCAGGATTTGCTACACCAATTACAAGAGCATGGTTTTACACATGAAGAGATTGCAGAAGTCAGTGAACTCGTTTCTCCATTAGAGCTTCCAACCCGTCATATTTTGATCAATCAAGGAGACATGCCCAGTCATATTTATTTTTTATTAGATGGACTCTGCCACTCTTGTTACTTAACGGAAGACGGTAAAAGCTTCAGCAAAGAATTCTACTGGGAACAAGACTGGATCATCGGATTTGAAAGCTTAATTAGCGACCGGCCTTCGCCATTTCTTTTAGAGTCTCTCACTGCTGTCAGCCTTCTTTGTATTCCTATTGATGCATTACGAATATGGCGAGAAGAAGCAAACCCTTTATACATAAAACTACTGGAAACCCAGCTAATATACAAAGAATCAAAAGAACGATTTATGTTGCTATACTCGCCTGAAGAACGCTATGAGATTTTTTGCAACCACTACCCTGATCTAGAATCGAGACTAACGGATTATCAGATAGCCGCTTATCTTGGAATTACCCATATCAGCTTAAGTAGAATAAAGTCACGTCTAAAAGCGAAAAATTAATTAACAAAAGTTAATGATTGTTAATCACTTAGTTGCTATTTTCGTAAAAAATAAACCAGAAAGGCAATTTATGATTAACTGGCAACGCCTAAGTTTTGATGAACTCACCACAATACAGCTGTATGAACTGCTTAAGTTACGCGTTGAGGTCTTTGTAGTAGAGCAAAACTGTCCCTACCCTGAACTAGATGAAAAAGATTTATTTAATGGGGTTTATCAACTTATTGGCTATCAGGATGGAGTGATTGTTGCGTGTGCTCGATTGCTGGAACCCGGCATAAGTTTCGATAAGGTCTCAATAGGTCGAATTGCAATTAAACAATCAGCGAGAGGCAACGGACTTGGGCACCAATTATTTCGCAAAGCATTGATCGAATGCCAAGAGTTATGGCCCAATCAAACCATCGATATTCAAGCCCAAGAATACCTGAAAGATTTCTATCAGGGGTATGATTTCAAAGGCTATACCGACTCTTATCTTGAAGACGGTATTCCCCATATAGATATGAGACTAGAGAAATAAATTTGCCCGCAATGAATACGATGCGACTCGCGTTATTAGCACTAATATTTGGTAACCTGCTCGCCTCCTTATCTGACGTAGCCGTTAAGCTTTTAGATAATG